>JABAOH010102220.1_pt5 | contig 42113 bp, 40 predicted proteins | sample 7062181 | NCBI WGS metagenome assembly JABAOH01 (sample SAMN14538630, study PRJNA623070) | marine sediment metagenome | biome: marine biome [ENVO:00000428]; feature: marine pelagic biome [ENVO:01000023]; material: deep marine sediment [ENVO:00002113]; isolation source: pool of 5 deep marine... | reverse complement strand
TCTGAAATCTACGTCTTCCGCCGGCACCTTATCGCCCCTTCCTCACTCTCGTCACGTACTTGTCCGAAGGCATCAGCTTCCGCAGGGCTCCCAGGACTCTCAGTCCACGCCGCATGAGGCCCGTGGGGATCTCAGGTGGGCCCAGGGGAGGCTTCCTGCCCATCGTCCCCAGCAGCTTGCCCCTGTTCACGCTGCCCTTGGGATCCAGGGCATCCTTTACGTCCCTCATGTACGACGCCACGTGGCCGTACATGGCCTTCAGGTTGTATGTGGCCAATAGTCCCAGGCCCAGGGGGTGTCCGCCCAGGTCGGTCAGAATCCGATGATACCTCTCCGCGAAGGAGATGGCTAACTGACCCCTCAAGGTCCTCTCATTTGTGAGTATATAGGGGGCCAGGTAAACAGAGCTCCTGTCTGCCAGGAAGCCGTGGAAGGCGGCCTCCGCTCTTACCTTCTTGGCCGCCCGTTCTGTTCGCTTTGTGACCTCTGCGAGGTTTGATAAGGGGACTAGTCCCTCAGCCGCCACCAGACCACCAGAGATCCTTCTTGCGCGATAGGGCTCGTACCTAGCGTCCCAGAGGATCGCGGCCACCTCGTCCTCCCCCCTCTGGCCGCCGGAGGATGTCAGAATCTCTTCCGCAATCCTTCCCTCGGCCTCGACAGTTTTTCCGTCCCCCGCGAAGGTCAGGTGGACCATGAGGGGAACTTCTGGGAGCTGTCTTAGGAGTGCCCTCTGAAGGACAAGGTGGGAGCTGTCTACAAAGCCTATGTGATATGGGTTGATTGGCATTCGGGCGAGCCTAGACAGACCGTAGACCATGCTCCTGTAGCTGTCAAAGCTGTANNNNTGTCGCTTTCGTGATAACTCCCAGGGTGCCTTCGGCTCCCAAAAAGAGGCTCGTGAGATTGTAGTTCTCGGACTCGATGTTAAAACCCCTCTCCCCCGAGTTTAGAGCCTCTCCGTCAGGGAGAACCACCTCCAGGCTTCTCACCCAGCGAGAGGGGGGACCGTACCTGTACGACCCGATGCCCAATCCTCCATTGCTTAGGAAGCCGCCAACGGTGGACGATCTGTGAAAAATGGGCATCACCGGGAGGGCCAACCCCGCCTCGGATACGGTATCTTCCACCTCCTTCCAAATGGCTCCTCCCTGCACCGTAACGAACATCCGCTCAGGGTCCACCTCATCTATCCGATTCATTAGGGTCGTGCTGAGGAGGATCCCCCCCACGTTGGGAACAGAGCCGCCGTGCAGGGAAGTGCCACCCCCCCTAGGAACGATGGGGAAATCTAACTCTCTGCCAAGCCTCAATATGCGAACGACTTCCTGAGTGGACTTGGGTAGTGTCACGATGTCTGGCTTCATCTGGAACTGCATGCCCGCCTGTTTGGGAAGGGGCGCAAAGTCGTGACCGTAGACAAGCTTCTCCAGATTCTCTGTCGAGACCCTCTCATCCCCCAGGGTGTCCCGAAGCCGTTTGTAGGCGTAGCTGAGATCGCTGTAAACCATCGGTTGACCCGCCGATGCTCCCGAAGGAAGTATCTACTTTTAACCTTGGGGGTTTGGGGGCGCTTATACTCCGAGGACCTCAGCGATGCTGTCCTTCAACTGGTCAGCGTCCAGGCCTTCAATATTTATCTCCAGAACCCTGGCTACTGCTTCAAGCTTGGCCCTTGCCAAGTTGTCAAGGGAGTTAAGTATGGTGACCTTCAAGGTCCTCTCCTTCTTTCCGACGACATCGATACCCAGCTGTTTCGCCGCCTCGAGAATCCTCGGGCTGATCTCCACCACTGTCTCGGCCTTGGGAGCGGGGGCGGTCTCTGCGAGTTCACGCTTCAGCTCCCTCTCAACCTGCGCCCTCCCTCGACGAAACTCCCCCAGGGCCTTTCCGATGCCTCGGGCGAGCTCAGGGATCTTTCTCGGACCGAGTAAAAGGACGATCGCGATGATGACCAAGAGGATAATCAATTCAATGCCGCGGGGGAACTGGGCGGCTATCTCTGGGAGCTCTGTCAGGAACCCCATTGATTACACCTACCACTGTGGATTACTCTACTGGTGAATATAGTTTTTTCTATCGAGGTCGACTCTGGGGGATTGAACTTCTCGAGGAGCCTCTCTTCACGGAGGCTGAAGTACAGGGAATATCGCCCCAAAACGGAGGTCCAAGTGCCAGAGGTAGACGAAATGGGCAGGAGCCTCGCCGGTTACCCAGACCTCCAGGTCCTCGTCCTCCGACCACTGGAACCCCCGTGTGAGGAACACGTCGACTCCGTACTCGTCAAGGCCTGGATGAGACACGAGCATCGTGTACTCGAAGACCGTGTCCGAGGTCCCCATCTCAGATATCGAAGTCTCCAGTCTCCAGGTCGGTCCCGTGGAACGAAATATGCCCTTGGAAGCCTGGCTAAGTTGCTCCGGCGCAGGAGCAGGTACGCCTGACTCCTCCAGGTCCACGAGAGCCGCCTGACCGGGTCTTGGGGTGTACCTAACGATGAGCAGTTCCTCCCTCGCTGCCTCGCCTGTGTCCCACACACCGTTGCGATTCCCGTCAGCGAAAACAGTCTCGAGGAGGAGTTCGTACTCCACTGCAAGCTCCAAGACGTACGCCCGAGGCCTATCATCCGTGATCATCAGGGTCAACAGCCGAGCGTCCTTCAGGTCCCAGATGGCGGGGATCACCGCCATGGTTGAGGCATCCTCACCCGTAGAGATGGGGCCGTTCTCGCTGATATTCGACACGAAGGCTACCCTGCGGCCATCAGCTGCTCCTGCCGACCATTGGAGGCTCACTATCGTGTCGTTGGTGACGTGTAGGAGAACGCCTGTTGAAACGTCCGGGTCGAGGGCGTTGGGAGGATACAGCACAAAGGCGGGGATGCGAAGGTCGATGGTGCCGCTGGTCAGTACTACCTGGGAACCGCCCGATGGAGGGGCGAAGAGGCCCCGGTTGTAGTAGACCACCCCTCCAGCGAGGGCGAGAATTAGGACCACCACAATCGACCAGACCGCGAAGTTAGACTTCCGTTCCCGCTGCCCTTCTCGAGGCCCCTCTCTGACCCTCCACTTCCGTTTCGACAGGACGTAGCCAGCCCCGTAAAGAAATGTCATCGGAACGGCCACCAGCATCATGGTGACGCCGCTTCCGTCCGGGGTGATGACAGCCCCGAAGAAGAAGAAGGCCACGAGCGCTACCCTCCAGTACTTCTTCCACACTGCCGGGTCAACGATGCCAATGGCCGTGAGCCCCCACATAATGATCGGGATCTGAAAGGCCAGACCCAGGCCAACGAAGAATAGCAGGGCCACGTCGAAGAACTGACTGGGCCCCACCACGGGGGTAAGGCCCATGCTTAGACCGACGCCGTAGAGGAAGTTGAATGTAAAGGGCAGGATCCAGAAATAGGCGAACAGCACGCCCAGCCCGAAGAGGAGAGTCGCAGGAATGGTTATTCTGGCAATCGTCTGCCTTTCCATCGGGTAGAGGCCGGGAGTGACGAATCGGCTCAGCTGGTACACGATCATTGGCATGCCAGTCAGAATCGCCAGGAAGAACGCTACCTTGAACTGGACTATTATGGCCTCCCCGGGATGGAGCTGATACCTCTGGACGTAGCTCGGCAAGAGGCTGTCCATGAGCGCTCGTACAACCTGGGTCGATATTGAACCGTAGAAGTCGGGCCATGGGTAGGGGATGAGGATGCCCTGGAACTCCGCAAGTCGAATGGAGAAGGTCACGTAGAAGAGGAAGAGTGGAAGAACCGTCCACATGATCTTAAAGAGCCTCTGCCGGAGCTCCTCAAGATGCTCCAGGATAGGCATGGACCGGTCCTGCATCCATAACGATAACGATGTTCGATTTTATAAGAGTCATGCCTCTAGGCTGCTTGCGGGAGCTGTTCTGGGCATCAAAAGTGATTATATGAAGTGATAATAATAATTGTCAAAAAATTAATATAGAGCAAGGACCTACCCAAGTGATGGTAGCCCCCGGGATAGTTCAGAAATGGGGCGGATAAAGGGCCCGAGGAGGGTTAGATTGTGATGCAGGAGGAAGTGAGGATCCTTGACCTGTCTGCTGCTAGCGGGGCGAAGTACCCTAAGTGGATGGTCCGTAGGGCCGTCGAGATTCTACTGAACAACACGGAGCAGATTACCGTGGAGGAGTTGAGATCTATAGTAGACGTCCTGATTAGGGAGGCGGGCTCCAGGGCTTTTCTGGGGGAGGAACGCTAACCACCCTGGAGCCTCCTCTACACCGCTCAGTTGCTGTCCCGCGAGCGTGTGGCTAGACACACGACCACCGTGCAAAGGTCATTACACCAGAATCCAACACGAGACCCTACCTGACAAAGGTTTAATAAAGGCGAACTATAGTCGGGCCGAATGGCCCTTGAGTTGTACTACCCGGTGGCGGTATTTGTCCTGCTTGCCATTGCCCTTCCGTTTGTGACCTATCTCGCCACCAGGATTCTCAGGAGGGACAGGCCTACACCCCTGAAGCTTACTACCTACGAGTGCGGGGAAGTGCCCGTAGGGGAAGCCACGGTACAGTTCAACTTTCAGTACTACCTCTTCGCCCTGATGTTCATCGTGTTTGACGTGGCCGCCATCTTCATCATACTCTTCGCCCTCCTTTACGTCGACGGGCTATCGGCCTCTGCTCAGATTCTCATGCTGCTGTTCGTGTCGATCATAACGGTAGCGACTCTCTACTCCCTGAAGAAGGAGGAGGTGTACACGGTCTGAGGTGCAGCATGGCGGATAGCGGGACACACGGAGGCGCTAACACATACTGAGGAGCGGGCGATAGACTGTGTCCTTTGATGAAGAACTCGTCCAGCGTTTGACGGATGGCTTCGCTGACGACGTGAAGGAGGTTAGCGTGGTCAGACCCGGTAGGGTGAAGGCCCTGATCGCCAGGGACGCTCTCCGCCCCATTTGCGCCTTTCTGAAGGACGAGCTGGGCTTTGAGCACATCTCCTGCATCTCCGGCGTCGATTGGGTGGAGCATCTGGAGAATGTCTACCACATCGTCTCTTACGAGAACCGGTGCGTCATCCAGATTGGGGCTAAGATCCCGAACGAGGACCCCGTTATCGATAGTGTGTCGGACATATGGAAGGGGGCCCTATTTCACGAGCGGGAGGCCTATGACTTGCTGGGCATCAGGTTCAATGGCCACCCCGATCTCAGGAGGATTCTCCTTCCCGAGGATTTCAAGTTTCACCCGCTGAGGAAGGACTACCAGGGGGAGTAGCCGTGGCCGAGCAGATGTGGATCAATATGGGCCCACAGCACCCCATGACCCACGGCCTCTGGAACCTCCGTATCCGGGTGGATGGAGACACCATCGTGGACGCGGAGCCTGTAATGGGGTACCTCCACCGCGGGGTTGAGAAGATATGCGAGTATCGTGACTACCTCAAGCCCATCGTGCTGATGGATCGGCTGTGCTACGTCTCCTCGCTGACGTGGGCCCATGTCTACTGCGCAGCGGTGGAAGACCTGATGGACATCGAGCCCCCGCCGCGGGGGAAGTATTTGAGGGTTATCGGATGCGAACTCCAGAGGATGGCTTCCCATCTCATGTGGCTGGCCGCCTTCATCGCGGACCTAGGGCTCCTAGCGGGCTTCCTCTACAGCCTTCGAGAGAGGGAACTGGTGTTGGACCTGCTGCAGATGATGACGGGCCAAAGGATGAATCAAAACTACCCAAGGCCAGGAGGCGTTCACAACGAGATTCCGGCGAACTTCGAGCAGGAGACCACCAAGGTATTCAGGTATCTCCGGAAGAAGTTCAAGGAGTACGAGAAACTGCTTGACGATAGTCCCACGTTCTTGCTGAGGACGAAGGGAGTAGGTGTCCTAGACAAGGATGATGCCATCAACTACGGTGTCACCGGTCCCAACCTCAGGGGGAGCGGAGTTCGGGTCGACATCCGTGAGATGGAGCCCTATGATGTCTACGACGAGCTAGACTTCGAGCCCGTCGTCTACGAGGAGGGAGATGCATACGCGCGGTACAAAGTGAGGATGGGAGAGCTCTACGAGAGCATGAGCCTGGTGGAGCAAGCGCTGAAGAAAATGCCTGACGGACCCTTCCGGAGGAAAGCCCCGAAGAGGGCGGAGGGCGAGGGATTTGCCAGGACTGAGGACGCTCGTGGTGAGGCCTTGATATACGTCATTGGAGACGGCAGCGATCGCCCCTATAGGGTGAAGGTCAGGTCGCCCATCTTCGTTACGCTATCCGCCCTTCCGATGATGCTACATGGCCATCACGTCGCAGACGTGGTCTCGGTCACCGGAAGCATCGACGTGTGTGTAGGGGAAATCGACAAATGAGCGGGCATATCGTTGACCTATTTGTGGTCAGTGAGGCCATCTCTCTCTTCATCATTGGCATCGTGAACTTCATACTCTACGGCCTAGCCACCATCCCGCTTCTGGGGTGGCTGGGGGCCATTGCTGACTTTCTGGCATGGGAGCCCGTCGTCACCTTCATCACCTGGATAGTGGCCGCCACACTGATGCTTCTGTGGGCTGCCATACTCCACCTGCTGACCATGATCTGGCTGGAAAGGAAGATCTTTGCCAGGCTGGGGGATCGGCGGGGGCCCATGCTCTCTCAGCCCCTCAAGAGGAATTGGTTTCTGGGGACGGGCTTCTGGCAGAACATTGCGGATGCCCTGAAGCTCCTGCAGAAGGAGAACATCACTCCCGCTTCGGCCGACAAGCACATGTTCCACATCGCCCCCGCTCTCCTCATATCCTCAACCGTCCTCGTCCTCGTTGCCATCCCCTTCAGTGAGGGTTTCGTCATTGCCAACGTGCCAGCTGGGATACTGCTCATAATAGCAACCTTCTCCCTCACTCCCATGGCAATCCTGCTGGCCTCCTGGGCGCAGAACAACAAGTACGCCCTGCTCGGCGGCATGAGAGCGGCAGCGATGATGATGTCCTACGAGATACCAATGATCCTGGCAACCATAGGCGTCATCATCCTGGCGGGGACCCTCAATCCCATCGAAATCGTGAACGCTCAGTCAAGGCCCTCCATCCTCGGGCCGCTAGCCTCGTTCGGAATCAGGAATTGGTACATCATCCCCCAGTTCCTGGGTTTCTTCATCTTTCTGCTGGCCATGGTGGCCGAGACGGAGAGGATTCCCTTCGACCTTCCCGAAGCGGAGGAGGAGCTCGTCCACGGTTGGCTTGTGGAGTACGGGGGGATGAGGTACGGCATGGTCTACGGCTTCAAATGGCTGAGGACTCTCGTCGCGTCAGCCCTTGTGGCCCTGCTGTTTTTGGGGGGATGGGACGGGCCTTTCCTGCCCCAGGAAATATGGTTCATCCTCAAGATCTACCTGGTGTTCTTCATCTTCATCTGGATCAACTGGTCCGTTCCCAGAATTCGCATCGACCAGATGATGAGCATCGGGTGGAGGAAGTTGATTCCCCTTTCCCTTCTGAACATCCTGATTGCCGTTCTGGTCGTGATGGCCTCTTCTCAGGGGTGGGTCTAGTGGAAGGATCGCCGGCATAAGGAGGTCGAGGGATGGTGGAGGCGGATCTGCTCATCTTTGTGATAATCTCCGCGGTGGAAGTGATCACCAGCCTGCTGGTGGTAACCGCGAGGAAACTGATGTGGGCCGCCTTCTGGCTGGCTCTCACCTTGGTCACCATGGCCGGGATCTACATCCTGTTCAGGTCTGAGTTCGTCGCCATCATCCAGATAATTGTGTACGCGGGCGCTGTCCCGGTCGTTCTCCTCTTTGGAATCATGCTTACCCGAAGCGCAGCGATGGAGGAGGTGCCGTGAAGGAGCGGGCCTTCGTCCTCCTGGGTCTTGCTCTTCTTACGGCTCTGATGGTAGCCTCTTTCATTGGCATGCCCTGGTTTCCCGCTGCGCAGACAATCTCCAATGATAGGGTGGCGGAGTCTCTCTTCCAGGACTTCGCCATTAGCCTCATCGTCATCGCCCTTCTCCTGGCAGTGGCCATGGTCGGGGGGGTGTTTCTGGCCAGGAGGGAGGAGGAGCCTTGATACCGCTGGAGTGGGAGCTGTCTCTTTCGGCCATCCTCTTCGCCATAGGCCTCTACGGAGTCCTGGTTCGGCGAAACGGCATCATGGTCCTCATGTCCGTGGAGATCATCCTCAACGCGGCCATACTGAACTTCGTCGCCTTCTCCGCGTACGTGAACGACCCGTCGGGCCAGGTGTTGGCCCTCCTCTCCATCGCCCTTGCCGCGGGAGAGGCGGCAATCGGGTTGGCCATCTTTCTGGTCCTGTACAGCGTGCATGGGACTGTCGACTTGGACAAGGTGAGGATCTTGAGGTGGTAGCGTGCCGGATCTGACCTGGACGGTCGATATTTCCTGGCTCATCGTGGCATCCCCCCTGGTGGCCTTCGCTGTAATCATCCTCACGGGCAGGAGACAGTGGGAGGGCGGCGCCGCTTGGTGCATCGGTTCCATCGGACTCTCCTTCGTCCTCTCCTTCCTCCTCCTTATCCACGCCTTATTGAGCGGAGCCTTAGGGGGGGACTTCGAGGCCCAGGAGGTGGTGTGGTATAGGTGGCTAGGTTCCGAGGATCTGGGACAGGTCATCCAGTTCGGAATTTTGGTGGACAACCTCAGCGTCCTGATGCTGGCCCTGGTCTCCTTCCTTTCTCTCCTCATCGCCATCTATTCCATCGGATACATGGGCCACGAGAAGGACAAGGCCCGCTACTACTCCCAGATATCCCTCTTCGTCACAGGCATGCTGGGCACCGTCTCGGCCAACAGCTTCCTCCTCCTCCTCATCTTCTGGGAGATAATGGGTCTCTGCTCCTACCTGTTAATTGGCTTCTGGTACCACAAACCGGAGGCCGCCAGTGCCGCCAAGAAAGCGTTCATCGTGACCCGCGTCGGGGACATCATGTTCCTTGTGGGCGTCATAACTGTGTTCGTCCTCTTCGGCACCTTCAACATCCTAGAGGTATCGAGGGCGGCTCCGGGCATTCCCGTGCACTTGGTCGCCATCGTTCCCATACTCTTCTTCGGCGGGGCCATGGGGAAGAGCGCCCAGTTTCCTCTCCACGCCTGGTTGCCTGATGCTATGGAGGGCCCCACGACCGTCAGTGCCCTCATCCATGCCGCGACTATGGTCAAGGGTGGTGTCTACCTCACGGCCAGAGCCATCCCCCTTGTCGCCAACTCAATGGATGCCAGCTTGATGGTTGCCATAATCGGCGGTTTCACGGCTTTCTTCGCCGCCACTATGGCCCTGGCCAATTACGACATAAAGAGGGTGCTCGCGTTCTCCACTATAAGTCAGCTGGGCTACATGTTCCTGGCCCTGGGAACGGCGGCCTACGCCATTCAGGTGGGGATGGCGGGTTCAGGCGAGGCATACTCAGCAGCCATCTTTCACCTAACCAACCATGCATTCTTCAAGGCCCTCCTGTTCCTGGGAGCGGGTAGCGTCATACACGCCCTTGGCACCAACGACATGCGGAAGATGGGGGGCCTTCACGACCGCATGCCCATCACCTCCATAACCATGCTGATGGGGGCTTTAGCGATCTCTGGGATCCCGCCTTTCAGCGGTTTCTGGAGCAAGGATGAGATTCTGGCGACGACCTATGGCGCATCGGGTCAGAGTGAAATCTTCCTCTATTTGTGGGTGCTGGGCGTCCTCACCGCTTTCATGACTGCCTTCTACATGTTCCGACTGTGGTACATGACCTTCAGGGGAACCGCTCGATGGGAGAAGGAGCCGCACGAGTCCCCCAAGGTGATGACGGGCCCGTTGGCCATACTATCGATGTTCGCCGTCGGCTCCGGTCTGATTATCTTCGCCATGGGCAGCTTCGGCAACCTCATCTTTCCAGGTGTGGAGGGGGCACACGCTGAGTTCGCGCCTGCTGGCCAGATCCTAGTGTCGATCTTCCTGGGCCCGAACAGTTTCTTGACCTACATGTCACTGTTAGCGGCCGGTTCGGGTCTCGCTGTCGCTTCCACGATCTATCTGCTAGGCTCAGTATCCCCATCAGCTTTCACGGCGACCAGGGCCAGGAGTTTCCTCCATACGATGCTGGAGAGGAGATACTGGATCGATGATCTCTACAATAGCATCGGCCTCAAGGTCGTCCTGGGCCTGGCGAAAGTGAGCGATTTCTTCGACAGGTACGTCATCGATGGCTTGGTCAACCTGGTTGCTCGCTTGACGCTATTAGCGGGACGGGGGACGGACACCTTCGATCGTAAAGGCGTGGACGGTGTCGTGAACAGCATCAGCCTGAGCGCTCTGAGAGGCGGCTGGACATTGAGGCGGGGAGAGACGGGGCAGGTGCAGACCTACGCCGCTGTCATCGTGCTGGGGGCGGCGGTCATACTCTTCGTCCTGCAGGTGATCTTCCCACTCCTGGGGGTGTGAAGAGTGGCCTTTCCCTTTCTCTCCCTCCTGATAGCCCTCCCCGCCGTAGGGGCGGCCCTTGCCCTCCTGGGCCCATGGTACCGATCGCAGGCGAGGTGGATTGCTGTCGGTTTCGCTTTCCTTACGTTCATAGTTTCTCTGATACTTCTGGTCGACTTCGTTACCCCTCAACTCGACCTTGGCCTTCGCTCCGACCCCAGCGGCACCTACACGGCTTATGAACAGTATTCCTGGTTCCGCATTCTGGAGACCAGCGTCATCTTCCGACTCGGCGTGGACGGCCTCTCCATGCCCCTGGTGTTCCTCACGGCCCTCCTCTTCCTCGTAGCTGTCATCTTCCCCATGGAGGAGGACTTCAAGCCGAAGGAGTACTACGCCCTTCTGCAGATCATCAGCCTCGCCCTCATAGGGGTCTTCATCTCCCTCGACTTCCTCCAGTTTTTCGTTTTCTGGGAACTGGTCCTCATACCCATGTACTTCCTAATCGGAATTTGGGGAGGGCCCAACAAGCACTACGCCGCCATCAAGTTCCTCATATACACCCACGTGGGCAGCGTCATTATGCTGCTGGGAATCTTCACACTGGCCTTCCACACCAACACGCTCGATATGATCGAGATCGCGCGCCTGGCTCCCGGCCTGTCCCTCGGTCTGCAGATTCCGATATTCCTGGTTTTCCTCATCGGATTTGGGGTCAAGCTGCCCATGGTGCCTCTGCACACCTGGCTTCCTGACGCCCACGTGGAGGCCCCCACGGCTGGGTCCGTCATCCTGGCGGGCGTGTTGCTGAAGATGGGAGGCTACGGCCTGTTCAGGATAGGCTACTCCATGCTGCCGCAGGCGGCCCTCGACCTCTGGTGGTTGGTCGCCATCTTGGGGGTGGTGAGCATGATCTACGCCTCCCTGGTCTGCCTAGCTCAGATCGACCTCAAGAGGCTGATCGCCTACTCAAGCATTGGCCATATGGGATTTGTACTGCTCGGCGCGTCGAGCATCACAGCAATAGGTATCGCAGGAGCGATATTCCAGCTCTTCAACCACGGGCTCATCACAGCCGTCCTCTTCATGCTGGCGGGCGCAGTCAAGCACTGCACGGGCAGCCGCGAGATACCCCACCTGAGGGGCCTCGGGTCGAAGATGCCTCTTTTTGCGTCCCTCCTGATAGTGAGCTTCCTGGCCTCCCTGGGCCTTCCAGGGCTCAATAGCTTCATCAGCGAGTTCATGGTCTTCACTGGGACTTACGCAGGTCTTCCGGGCGACATGAAGAAGCTGGTTATCATCCCCCTCACGGCCGTCGTTCTGACGGGGGCCTACTACATTTGGACCATGCACCGCGTCCTCCTCGGGAGCTTCAACCCCAACCTGGGGAAGGTCAGGGACTTGCGGCTGGACGAGTACCTCCCCATGGCCTTGGTGATGGCCATCGCCATCTTCACGGCTATCTACCCGGCCCTTTGGATTAATCAGATCTTCCCGTACAGTGGCGGGCTGCAGGATGTGGTGACTTTGCCTCTCGGAGGTGGCTAGATGCCCCTCCAGATGCCTATCCTCAGCCTGATGCTGTTGGCGCCAGCAGTCGGCGCCATCCTCGCCTACATTATCCCCGCTAGAGTGAACACCACTCGAGCCCTGGCTGTCGCCTTCTCCATCGTGCCACTGGCCCTTTCGTTGGTGCTCCTGGTCGGCTTCCTCCGGCCAGACCTGTTGGTCTTGCAGGCAGACCCCCTCACGGGCCGCTACAAGGCCTACGAGGAAGCCCTCTGGATACCGCACATTAACGTCTTCTACCGCCTGGGGCTCGACGAGCTCTCCTTCTCCCTGGTCATCTTGACGGCCCTCCTGGTGCCCCTGGCCCTGATTTTCTCATGGGATGAGTCCCACCGGGTCCGGGAGTTCTACGCCATGCTGTTGGCCATGGAGACCACCATCCTCGGGGTGTTCATGTCCCTGGACTTCTTCCTTTTCTTCGTCTTCTGGGAACTCCAGCTCGTTCCGATGTACTTCCTCATAGCTATCTGGGGCGGGCCCCGCAAGCGGTACGCTGCCATCAAGTTCTTCCTCTATACCCAAGCCGCCAGCCTCCTCGTGCTTCTGGGAGTCCTCGTCTTCTACTTCTACATGGGCGCTGGCGCGGAAGCCTTCAACATGATCGCCATCATAGAGAGGGGCCCCATTCCCTTGGGTGTAGTACAGCAGCTCCTCTTCGTGGCCCTCCTCATCGGCTTTGGGACGAAGCTGCCCATGGTCCCCCTCCATACCTGGCTGCCGGACGCCCACGTGGAGGCGCCGACTGCGGGCTCAGTGCTCCTGGCGGGAGTACTACTGAAGATGGGAGGCTACGGCCTCATAAGGGTCAACGTTCAGATGCTCCCCGAGGCCTCATCGACCCTCTTCTGGGTCTTTGCCGTACTAGGCACCATAAGCATCATCTACGGGGCGTTGGTGTGCCTGGCTCAGGACGACCTGAAAAGGCTGATCGCCAACTCTAGCATCAGCCACATGGGCATCGTCATGTTGGGAATCGGAGCTGCCCTCTTCGCCTTCGGCAGCGCCCCAGCCGCGGAGATGAAGGGCGCGATGGCAATGAGCGGGGCCATCTTCCAGATGTTCGCTCACGGGTTGATTTCCGCCGCCCTCTTCATGGTGGCGGGATCCGTTGGCCACCGGCTCGGGACGCGCAACATCTCCGAGCTAGGAGGAATCATGAACCGCGTGCCCTTGCTCTCGGGTTTCATCATCACCGCCTTCCTGGCTTCTCTGGGACTCCCGGGGCTTGTAGGCTTCGTCGCCGAGTTCACGGTCTTTCTGGGAACCTATGAGGCGTTCGGCTTGTGGGTCTTGGTTCCGGTGCTAACGGTCGTCTTGACGGCGGCTTACTATCTCTTCGCGGTTCAGCGGGCGGTACACGGCCCCTTCAACGAACGACTCGGCAGCCTGCGCGACATCGCCCTTTACGAAATCATGCCCCTGGCCGCCTTGGCCGCCCTCTTCGCCCTCTTCGGCATCTTCCCTGCGCCCTTCATGGACCTTTTCAACAATTGGACCAGGCTGTTCTTCGAGTCCATGGGAGGTGTGCCCTAGATGCCCTATACCTGGCTGGTCCTCCTACCGGCCATCATCTTAGCTGTCTTCGGCTTTCTCCTCATTGCCCTAACCTTCGTCGTGAGGAACAAGGCTAGGCTCGCTGACATCGCCCTCATAGGCTTGGTTCTGGCCCTCTTCCTGACTGTCGACATGGCGGGACTCGGAGTGTTGGACGACTTGGGCGTCCAGCTCTGGACCGTGCCAGTCTCCGTGGAACTACCGGAGTTGATGATGGAGGTGAACACCTTCACCCTCTTCTTCTTCATCGCCTTGATATTGACGGGCATCTTGGTCGTATTGGCGTCGAGGGCCTTCCTCCGGGATGACGATAGGAATCCGGGGGAGTACTACGGCCTCTTGTTGATTGCCTTGGTAGGCATGCTCCTCGTGTCGGCAGCCACCGACCTATTCGTCCTGTACCTATCCTTCGAGATGGCCAGCATCGCCACCTTCGCCTTGGCAGCCTATAGGAAGAGGGAGGCCCGGGCGACGGAGGCAGCCCTGAAGTTCTTCATCATCGGGGTGATCAGCTCGGCCATCATCCTCTTCGGCATATCGCTTCTATACGGCGTTAGTGGCCACGTTGGGAGCGCGCAGGGGACATCGGGCACATACACCAGCCTACGGGTTCTCGGTACTACAATTACTGATGGCCTGCCCGCCTTTGAGCCCGTTATCGTTCTGGCTCTGGTACTCCTCATCGCGGGCTTCGGGTTCAAGGTTGCCACCGTTCCCTTTCACATGTGGGTGCCCGACGTCTATGAGGGGGCCCCGACAACCATCACTACCCTCCTCTCTACCGCCTCGAAGATCATGGGGTTCGTCGCCTTCTTCAGGATATTCCTCATCGCCCTTGTGGGGGTGGCTGCCCAGTGGGTCCTCATCCTGGGTATCCTGGCCATTGCCACCATGACGGTTGGCAACGTTGCGGCACTACCCCAGAAGAGCGTCAAGCGAATGCTGGCCTACTCCAGTATTGGCCACGCGGGTTACATCCTCATAGCCGTGGTGGTGGGCGGCCATCCGGACAGCGGCATAGGCACCTTGGCCTTGGCCGGCGGGATGTACCATCTACTGGTTTACGTCTTCATGAAGGGCGGTGCCTTCATCTTCGTGGGCTTGACGGGTACCCTCCTCATCGGGGAGAGGCTTGACGACTTCAGCGGGTTGTCGAAGAGGATGCCTTATATGGCGTTCGGCATGATGATCATGCTGCTCTCCCTAGCGGGCATCCCTCCCCTCGGCGGATTCGTTAGTAAGTTCATCTTATTCTGGTCGGCCATTCAGGCCGGTCAGACGGCCGGGCTCCAGTGGATGGTCACCCTGGCGATAGCGGGGGTCCTGAACAGCGCCCTCTCCCTCTACTATTACGCCCGGGTGATAAAGCACATGTACATTCTGGAGGGACCAAGTGAGCCGATTCGAGTGCCAAAACCCTTCGCCATAGCAATAGTCGTGGCCACCGTGGGCACCATCGCAACGGGCGTCCTGGCATTCCCATTCCTCGACTTTGTATCCCAGTCAGCTTCTACCTTATTCGGCTAGCCGGTGTCAGTAAGCTTCGTATTCTTGCCGACCTCAGCAGGGCTGGCTCGTCCGAGCGGGCATTCCTTTCCTGGTAGGGGGCGTGCCAAACCTTCATAAGTCGTCTCCGGCCTAGTGCAGACATGGGGAAGCACACTGACATCGAGTGGCACGAATGGGGAGAGGAGGCCTTCCTGAAGGCCAGGGAAACAGGGAAGGCAGTACTCCTTGACCTTTCAGCCGTCTGGTGCCACTGGTGCCACGTGATGGATGATACCAGCTACTCCGATGACGAGATAATCCGGCTCATCAACGAGGACTTCGTCCCGATTCGGGTCGACATCGACAGGAGGCCCGACATCCGCGAGCGCTACAACTTTGGCGGCTATCCAACCACCGCATTCTTGGATGCTGATGGCGAGGTCATTGCCGGCGGTACCTACATACCCCCCGACCAGATGAGACGTACTCTCGTGCAGGTGAAGGGCTATGTGGGCTCTCGGGGGGGCGAGGCCCGGCCTAGGAAGGTACAACCCGAGTCGAGGGTGGAAAAAGCGCGTGGCACCCTGGAGATCGATGTCTTTGAGGAGGTTCTAGGGTACCTCCTGGAACAGTTCGATGAACTTCACGGTGGTTTCGGAAACGCGCCCAAGTTCCCACAGCCGGAGGCCATCGACCTGGCCCTCTACAAGTACAAGCTATCAGGAAACAACTACTTCCGCAACATTGTTGAGAAGAGCCTGAGTGCTATGGCCGGCGGGGGTATATACGATGCCGTTGAGGGCGGGTTCTTTAGATACTCCGTTACGAGGGATTGGAGCGAGCCTCACTATGAGAAGATGCTGGAGGTTAACGTAGGCCTCCTCCGGAACTACCTGAACGCCTACGCTCTCTTGGGAGAGCCGTGGTATGCGGAGGTCGCCAGGGATGTTCTCAGGTACTTGGAGGGAGGGCTACGGGATTCTGAAGGGGCGTTCTACGGCAGTCAGGACGCTGATGAAGAGTACTATGCGATGTCCCAGGAGGAAAGGGCGAAGGTGGAACCCCCCTTCGTCGACAGGACTCTGTATGCAGACTTGAATGCGCAGGCGGTTTCAACGTACCTGCGGGCCGGCGTCGTCCTCAAAGAAGAGCATTACCTCGAAGTGGCGAAGTCCGCCTTAGATAGGATGGAAGAACGGGTGCTCGGCGAAGATGGCTCCCTCCATCACTACTGGGATGGTGGTTCAGGGATTGATGGCTTACTGGCAGACTACGTACATTTCGCAAAGGCCTACCTAGAGGCGTACGAGCACTTCGGTGAGAGGACTTACTTGGAGAGGTGTAAGGCCCTTGTCTCTAGGATTCTGACCGATCTGAGGGATGAGACTGGGATATTGATTGACCGAAAGGCGGGGGAGAGGGACATTGGCCTTTTGAAGATGCCTCAAAAGCCTCTTGTGGAAAACTCCCACGCCGCGCTACTCCTCCTCAAGCTACGAGAGATAACGGGGGATGAGACTTATGGGGATGCAGCTGAGGGGATTCTCAAGGGCCTCAGTGGTCAGTATTCCCGCTACTCCATCTTCGCCTCCACATACGCTATGGCGGTATCGATGTACATCAGGGGCCCTCTTCGCCTAGTCCTGGTCGGCCACAAGGGAGACGAGGAGGCCAAGGAGATAGGGCGCATTCTCGCCGCCACCTTCGAGCCCAGGAGGGTAATGCAGCTCCTAGAGCCTGGAACCGCCGACTTCAAGGAAGCACAGTATCCTGAAGATCCCATTCCCGCAGTCTATGCCTGTGTTGGAAAGCAGTGTTCGCCCCCAATAACGGGTGTTCAGGCCGTGAGAGAGGTCGAGGCATTTCTGGAGCAGGTCGAGGGCTCTGGGGAGGGCCAAGGCCCTTGAATCTCGCCCGTCTATGAGCAGACCCGCGACAACTCATGCCATTATCCAAGGTCACGCCTTCAGAAACCCCTTGGTGACCTGGGTCTCTACGATGCCCCCTCCTAGTCTCTCAAAGACGTTCTGGACGTTTTCCCCTGTCTTGGCGCTGGTGTAGTAGTAAGGGGCCTCGAAGCCAGACGTGCACTCCTGAATCTCCCTCTCTCCGAACATCAGTAGGACTTCATCCTTGAGGTCCACCTTGTTAATGGCGTAAACCACGGGAACGGCGCCCACCACGTGATACACTGACTCAACCCAGCCGTCCAGCTCTCGGAGGGTCGAGTACCGTGTGAGATCGCAGACGGCGATTACACCCTGGACACCAGCGAAGAAAGCCTCCCTAAGAAGATCTCGAATGTGTTTTTCACCCATGATGTCCCATATCATCATGACCAGATTGATGACGCCATCATCCCCTGAAGTCTCTATTTCGATCTCCGTCTTGGAGACCTTCGCACCCAACGTGGAGATGTACCTGTCGTCAAACTCATCGAGCACGAAGCGGCGGATCAAGCTTGTCTTGCCTACCGCTGCCTCTCCGACTAGGCAGACCTTTGCCTTAACCGTTGATTCCCTGGACATCTCAATCGTAGTGAGCCCTCCTTCTTTCAACTAAGGATACATAAAGGTACTGTGGCCGTTCTCACAGAAGAGTCCATCTCCCGTGACAGATGTGCGATGAACGAATGGCTTCCATAACCACGCTTTATCACGCCCTCGAGCTGCTACCAAAGATTTATCTGGGCTTACAGTCTGAACCCGATTCAGATGGTCGAGGAGGTCCTTCTTGCTTCCTTATTCGCGGGCATGCTCATTGCCGGGACCCTCATAATGCTCCTCTCTCCCCTCATCTTCAAGCTGACCCAGGAGGCAACGAAATGGAGGTTGTATGGCCTCCTCGCTCTCGTGCTGGGCATCATGGGGGTGTCCATCTACATCGTCATCCTGGCCTTGACCAACGAGCTTTTCTTCCTCCCCTTCGTCGTGCTGGTTGTAGGCCTGAGGGGAGCGTCTCCCACCTTCCTCTACAGGTCCCTGAGGGACAGGTTTGAACTGAACAGACTGTGGAGATTTCTTCGCATCCTGCTTGCAGCAGGTTTTCTTGGATATGCAGGCTATATAGCCTACACCATCATCGTTGACTTGGTCGGACCGGTTCTTGGAGTAGGCCAGTCGGGCGCTGCTATACTGAGTGAGCAGCTACTCATGGCAATTGGCGGCTCCTTCTTGATTGTACGTCTCCTGGCGCGGATCCTGCCAGAGTCCTTAATGGAAAGACCCACGGTCTGGATCGCAGCCATTCTCATCTCCCTCGCTCTGGCTGTCCTCGCGCCCTACGCCTTCCCTGGAGGCGAAACTGTAAGCTACGCCATCATCTACAAGCTCGCGGGGATGGTTGGTTGGATCCTCGGCTTTGTTGTCATCTGGCGCTTCTCTTAGCAACCACTAGTTTTCCCCGCTGATTTTCACCCATCATACTGGAAAACAAACTCTTTTCAAAGCCCTCACGCCTCGATAGCCCTCGGACAGAGGACTGGAGATGGCGGAGCAGGATCTGGCCTCCGTATTCGCAATACTTCTAGTGCTAAGCTCGGTGCTATTGCTAGTCGCGCCACTCTTTCTACGGTTGGTGAGGAAAGGGCTCTGGGCGTTAAGTTTCATCGTGGCCGTTCCAGCTCTTGTCCTCGCTACCCTGGGTCTGGCCTTCGTGGAGGCGAGCCTCAGGGAGCCAATCCTCCTGGCTCCTGTGGTCGCCGTGGTTTTCGTAGCAAGGGTTGTTTCGCCGAGCCTCGCCTACATAAAGGTCCGCCAGAGGGTATGGAATACGAAGATGTTGGGCCCGTCTAGGTTCCTCCTTTTCGTGGGCTTCCTGTTCCTCGGTTCCTACGTCTGGTACAGGGCGTTCTTGAACCCGTTTGGGATAGGAATCGACCCCATCCTGTTGAGCGAAAGGCTGCTCATGGCGATAGGCACCTCCTTCGTCTTTCTCCGGCTTCACTGGAGGGTCATGCCGAAGGGCTCCTACAACATGAAGGTGGTCTGGATTGCCGCCATCCTCTTCTCCTTCGCCATCGCCGTCATTGCACCGTACGCCTTTCCAGTCTACGGCACACTCTACGGGCTATCCGGCCTAATGGGTTGGTTCATTGGCGGGGCTGTCGTCCTGAAGTCCCGATAGCCAGCACCGTGCATATTTATTCCTCGCAGACCTACAGTCGGTCTAGGTGTCCCGTTGGACAGAAGGGACCTGGTAAGGGAGCTAACCCAACTCCTGGGCCGTGGGAAGGTAATTTCCGACTATGAGGAGCTGCTTGTCTACGAGTGCGACGGTCTGACCATCAACAAGGCCCTACCCGAGGTAGTGGTTCTTCCCGAGTCGACGGAGGAGGTGGAAGCCATCGTGCGCCTGGCCAACAGGTGGAAGGCCCCCATCGTAGCTCGGGGGGCCGGGACAGGTCTGAGCGGTGGGGCCCTCCCTCTGGAGGGCGGCATCGTGATCTCTCTCGTTAGGATGAACAGGGTCCTGGAGGTGGATGCGGAGGGCATGCGGGCTACTGTACAGCCAGGGGTCGTGAACCTTCAGCTGAACGAGTTCGTTCGACCCATGGGCCTCCAGTTCGCCCCGGATCCATCCAGTCAGCAGTCCTGTACCATTGGCGGCAACGTGGCTGAGAATGCGGGAGGCCCTCACACTTTCAAGTACGGGGTGACGTCAAACCACGTTCTCGGACTGGAAGTCGTCCTTCCCGACGGGCGGGTTGCGGTCATGGGAGGGAAGGCGGAGAATGCCCTCGGTTACGACCTGGTCGGCCTGATGGTGGGCTCTGAGGGAACTCTTGGTCTGGTCACTAAGATAATCGTTAGGCTCACCTGGCTACCGGAGGCCGTCAGGACAATCCTAGCGATCTATGACTCGATCGAGGAGGCCTCGAGGACAGTCTCTGCCATCATCGGCAAGCGGATCGTTCCGGCGACTTTGGAGATGATGGATCGGATAACCCTCGGGGCGGTGGAGGACTACATCCACGCCGGCTATCCTAAGGATGCAGAGGCGGTGCTGCTCGTCGAAACGGACGGTTTGAGGGAGAGCGTGGAGAGGGAGGCATCTGCCATCGTAGAGATCTGTCGAGAGAACGGGGCTCGGGACGTCAGAGTGGCCGAATCGGAGGAGGAGAGGACCCGCCTGTGGCAGGGCCGCAAGAGGGCCTTTGGGGCCTTTGGCCGCGTCAGCCACAGCTACTATACGCTGGATGGGGTGATTCCCAGGAGCAGGCTGCCGGAGGTTCTTCCACAGGTGTACGAAATCGGTCGACGTCACGGCCTCTCCATAGCCAACGTATTCCACGCAGGCGACGGCAACCTTCATCCCATCATCCTCTTCGATGAGAGGGAGAGGGACCAGGTACGACGAGCCCTGGCGGCCGCTGAGGAGATACTGCAGCGCTGTGTGGATGTTGGCGGCACCATCACGGGGGAACACGGCGTTGGTCTGGAGAAGATGGACATGATGGGAATGGTCTACTCCGGGGAGGACATAGAGGCGATGAGGAGGGTCAAGCTGGCCTTCGACCCTGAAGGCCTATGCAACCCTGGCAAGATCCTCCCGGGGGAGAGGAAAGTCGAGATGCCCTTTGTGAGGGTCCCGGCGGGTTTGCTGTCTGAATCGGGGTAGCCAGCTATGGCCAAAGAGAACGCGTGGATAGGACGGCTTCGCCCTTTGGTAAACGACCCGGCTGCGGTGACGGAGACCGTGGAGACAGTCGATGGTGTACGGCCGTTGGTGGCGGTGTATCCCGAGACGGGTGAAGAAGTCGCCAGCATTCTATCCTTCGCGGCTGAGGAGCGGTTGGCTGTCACCCCCAGAGGGGGTGGCACTGCGCTCCACCTGGGCAATCGCCCCCAGAGGGCGGACATTCTCCTTCACACCACCTCCATAAGGGGGGAACTGGTGCACTCCCCCGAGGACATGGTGGCGACCGTCCCGTCAGGGTTGTCAGTCCAGGAGGTCAATGCTCAGCTAGCGCAATATGGACAGAGTCTTCCTCTAGATCCCCCAATGCCCGAGAAGGCTACGATAGGGGGCGTCCTTGCCAGTCGAACTATGGGTCCTAGGACTCAGGGGTTTGGGCGGCCCAGAGACTCTGTCCTGGGCATGAAGGTCGCGTTACCGGATGGAAGCATGATCAGGGCGGGTGGTAAAGTCGTGAAGAACGTGGCGGGGTATGACTTGACGAAGCTCTACACCGGCTCCCTCGGCACTCTGGGAGTGATTTTGGAGGCTACATTCAAGCTGAGGCCCCTACCCGAAGCGACAGCAAGCCTTGCCCTACCTTTCCCCACGCTCGACGGAGCTGTACGAACTAGTGGAGACCTGTTGAGGTCCGGCCTCAAACCCCTGGCCTTTGCTGTCTTGAGCGCTGGCTCCGCTGATGCCCTTGAACTAGGAAGCCACGCCTACTACCTTCTAGTGGAGTTCGGAGACCAGGAGGAGGTTGTGGAAAGAGGGTTGAGCCAGACAAGGGGGATGGCGGAGATGCGGGGAGCCGGTGGGGGCCTCTTGAGTCAGGGTGAGGAATCCGATGACATTTGGGCCGCGGTCGCCAGCCTCCCGGTCAAGGACTGGGAGATTTGCTTCCAGGGCTTTGTACCCCTCGCCACGATGGAGGCCCTTCTCGATGGGGTGCAGAGCGCCCTTGCGGCTGTTGCCCCTGAGCCTGGCATTGTAGCCCACCCAGGGTTCGGGATGGTCCACATGAGCCCCCTCCGGAGCCTCGGTAATGACACAGCCGCGCAACTCTTTGAGGAATTGGTTGTCCTCTGCAGCTCGCTGGGGGGGCAGCTCCTATTGGAACGAGCTCCTCCCGGTCTGAAGTCGGAGGTTGATGTTTGGGGGCCGCAACCGCCTGCCTTCGATTTGATGTCCCGATTGAAGGCCCAGTTCGATCCCCTAAGGACCCTGAACCCAGGACGTTTCCTTGGAGGACTGTAATGAAAGCCGGAGCGGGCGCCGAGTCGTTGCCCTACGAGAAGCTGATGGAGTGCACCCACTGCGGGCTCTGTCTGCCCTACTGTCCGACGTACAGAGAGCTTGGGGTGGAGATGGATTCGCCCAGAGGCCGGATTTACCTCGTTCGAGCGCTCGAGGATAGAAGGGTGGCGTTGACGGAGAAGTTGGCTCTCCACCTCGACCTATGTGTGGGGTGTCGGGCATGCGAGACGGCGTGCCCATCCGATGTCGCTTTCGGCAGCATTCTGGAACACGGGAGACACCTCTTAGGAGAGAGACCGGGGACCATGCCTCGCCTGCTCAATTTCCTATACCGCCAAGTGCTCCCTAAAAAGGATCGGATTCTGGCCCTGGGAAAGCTGCTGGGGATCGTTCAGCATTCTCCCCTGAAAATCCTCATGGACTTCGCCATCCGAGACGGACTTCTGCCTGAGGAGATGGCGAATGCCCTCGACATCCTTACAACATTGCCCGTTGCCCCGCAGGAAGAGCTTCGTCCTGTCTACGAGGCCACGAGTGAGAAGCGGCTCACAGCGGGCCTACTAATCTGTTGCATGATGAGGGTCCTCTTGACGGAAGTCAATACGTCCACCATTCGGGCTCTGAACAGGAGCGGTTGCGAGGTCGTGGTTCCCTCAGGCCAGGAGTGCTGTGGGGCTCTCCATGCTCACGCTGGCCAACTGGACGAAGCGCGCCGCTTGGCCATGATCAATATCAGGGCCTTTGAGAGATCCGAAGTCGAGGTCATCGTCACGAACTCCGCAGGTTGCGGGGCCCACATGAGAGATTATCCCCAGCTCTTTCGCGGGCTCGAGGAGTGGGAAGACCGTGCTCGCGGGTTCAGCGAGAAGGTCCGCGATGTCTCAGAGGTCCTTGACACTTTGGGTCCGTCAGAGGGTATAGGGCCCTTGTCATGGAAGGTGGCCTACGATGATCCGTGTCATCTCCTCCATGGGCAGGGTGTAGGGGAGGAGCCCAGGCGGGTGCTAAGGAGGATCCCCAATCTGGGCCTCGTCGACCTCAAGGAGGCGGAATGGTGTTGCGGCAGTGCCGGAAGCTACATGTTCACCCAGAGGGAGATGGCCCTCCGTCTCTTGCGCAGAAAGCTGGAGGACATTGAGTCCTCCGGCGCAGACATTGTGGCCACAGGAAACCCGGGTTGTCTCCTCTGGCTGGCCTGGGGTTTGAAGCGATGGGGGATACCCGCTTCGTGCCTGCACCCTGTCCAGGTGCTCGACGCCGCCTACGGCTAGCCAAGGAGAGTGCGATATTTACGAAAGGTCTCTATACCATACGACCTTCTGAGCATCGGAGGCTTGACATGGTTGGGTTTTTCACGAAGGAGTTCTTTGAGGACTTGGCCCAGCGATTGAACGTTGATGACGAGTGGAAGAAGAAGGCGGGGTCCCTGACCACGAAGATCATCGCCACATGCACTGATCGAGACCTCTCGATGATGCTGGACATTCAGAACGGTGCCATAACGACTACGGAAGTGGCCATGGACGAGCCTAGCGACTTCAAGTTTGAGGGTAACTACGAGGCCTGGCAGAAGACAGGCAAGGGAGAGGCTGACCTTCAGACCCTGGTGATGACTGGCAAGATCAAGTTCAAGGGCTCGATGTCCAAGATAATGGCCATGATGGGTCAGCTAAACCGATTAGTTACCGTCCTAAGGGAGATGCCGAAGGAGTTCTGAGCTACCTAGATCCTCGAGTTGAGTCCGTAGGTGAGACCGCTGTTCGGGCTCTCGGTGTTGGAATGTCCTGAAGCGACGCGTTCCCCTTCCAACAGTGGGACGCGGCTCTGAGTACGCCGGACCGAAACCTTTTCTAACCCTACATCCTTCGTTCAAGCGCAGGAGTTCGGTGTCGCATGATTGATTTTGAACTCAGTGAAGAGCAGAAGTTGATTCAACAGACTGCTCATGAGTTTGCAGAGAAGGAGATGAGGCCCATCGCGGAAGAGTGTGATCGGGAGGCCAAGATGCCCTGGGATGTGGTGGAGAAGGCCCACAAGCTTGGGCTTACCACCGCCTTCATTCCCGAAAAGTACGGAGGGGGCGGGATGACTAGCACCCTCACCTGGTCCCTGGTAATGGAGGAGCTGAATTGGGGTTGCGCTGGGATTGCGACAGGGCTGATAGGCGGTGGCCTCGCCGTCCTGCCGATCATTTATATGGGCACTGAGGAACAGAAAGAGCGGTTCCTGCCGGTCTTCACGGCCTCGAAGCCGAGGCTCGGCGCTCTTTGCCTCACGGAACCGGAGGCGGGATCGGATGTAAGGGCCATCACCACTAGAGCCGAGAAGGACGGGGATGAATGGGTGCTTAATGGCGTGAAGAGGTTCATCACGAACGGAGGGATTTCGGACATTCACGTTGTGTTCGCCACCATTGATCCATCCCTCGGTTACTTCGGCATAAGGGCCTTCGTGGTGGAGAAGGGAAACGATGGGCTCAAGATGGGCAAGGTGGAGGACAAGATGGGAGTCCGGGCCTCTCACACTGCCGAGGTCATCCTCGAGGACTGCAGATTGCCGGACGGGAACCTGTTAGGCGGGGAGAAGGTCTCTTGGATTGGTGCCATGAAGACCCTGGAGATGTCACGCCCCGTTGTGTCCGCAGGCTCCGTTGGAGTCGCCCGAGCGGCCTATGAGTTTGCCCTCGATTTCTCTCGTACCCGCAAGGCCTTCGGCAAGCCCATCGCCATGCATCAGGGCGTGGCCTTCATGCTCGCTGACATGAAGACCTCCATCGAGGCTGCCCGGCTCCTCGTATGGAAGGCCGCCTGGGATGCAGACCATGATCTACCGGCAAACAAGGACGCTGCCATTGCCAAGCTCTTCGCCGCCGATATGGCTATGCAGGTGACCACGGACGCGGTTCAGATTGTGGGCGGCTCGGGCTACATGAAGGACTACCCCGTGGAGAAGTGGATGCGGGACGCAAAGGTGTTCCAGATATGGGAGGGCACCTCGCAGATTCAGAGGCTTGTCATTTCCCGTGAAGAGGTTGGGGAACTTTAGGAGAGTAAGGTCGAGGATTCCACGGACGTGAATTCCCTGCAAAGGACTCTTCAGATTCGAAAGTGGATGCCCACCGTCCTCGCGGCGGGTTTCGGAATCATTGCTATCTTTGCGCCGCTGTGGCACGGGTTCTTCTGGCCGGAGTGGTGGAACTGGCGGGGCCTGGGTTATTGGTTTAGCTATATTGTGTCCTCGATTCTCATCTTGTATGCATTCCTTTCGCTGTGGACTATACTATTCTCGGACTGGGGCCTGGCCGGGATCGCGAGCTTGTCACTGCTATCCTATCTGACAGCGGGGGCAGTTTTCGTGATCTCCCTGTACGGGTTCCTTGGACTGGAGGGAGCTTCCACTTGGGTATACGTCGACCTGATTCTCGGATGGCCTTCGTGGTCAGTTTGGATTGGCTCGTGCGTACTGACACCCGGCTGGTGCTTAGTCTTTTCAGGCTGAACTTCTTCACACCGATGCGTACTCTTGGGGCTGAAATCGTGAAGGTGCTTGTGAGTTGGAAACTACGCCGCCGCTCCTCTCTCCACAATTGTCGTAATCCCCTGACCGAAGCCTATGCATAGGGTCGCCAAACCCCATCTCACATCCCTCCTCTCCATCTCATAGAGGAGGGTCGTGAGGATTCGAGCCCCGCTGGCTCCCAGAGGGTGGCCGAGGGCGATGGCCCCGCCGTTGGGGTTGAGCTTTTCCGAATCTATGCCCAGATCCCTAGAGCAGGCGATAGGTACGGATGCGAAGGCCTCGTTCAGCTCCACCACGTCGATGTCATCCATGGTGAGCCCCGCCTTCTGAAGGGCCTTCCTGCTTGCCGGGATGGGTCCAGTAAGCATGATGACCGGGTCCACTCCCGCCACGGCCATGGTCCTTACTGTGGCCAATGGCTCTAGCCCGAGTTCCCTGGCCTTTTCACGAGTGGTGAACAGAACCGCGGCGGCGCCATCGTTGATGCCTGAGGAATTTCCCGCGGTGACGCTTCCATTTGGCTTGAAGGCCGGTGGCAGCTTGGCCAGTTTCTCCAAGGAAGTGTCCCGGCGTGGGTGCTCGTCGACGCTGAAAACAATCTCTCTTTCGGAGTTATCCTTGACCGGAACGGGCACTATCTCATCCCTGAAGCGGCCGGCGTCGATGGCGGCTATAGCTTTGCGATGGCTGAGGAGGGAGTACTCGTCCATCTCCTCCCTCGTGATGCCCCACTTATCGGCGATGAGCTCCGCCGAGATTCCCTGAGGCACGATATCATATCGAGCTAGTAGCCTCTCGTTGAACACGCCAGCATCACTGCCCATAGGGACGCGGCTCATGCTCTCCACGCCGCCCCCAATGACTATGTCCGACTGGCCCGTGGCCACAGCCATGGCAGCGATGTTGCAGGCTTGAAGCGAAGACCCGCACTGTCGGTTCACCGTGGTCCCGGCGACGGAATCGGGCAATCCGGCCGTCAGGACGGCGATGCGAGCTATGTTCAGGCCCTGTTCCTCGATTTGCGTGTTGCAGCCGAAGACGACATCCTCCACCACGGCCGGCTCAACGCCGGTCCTGTCGATAACTTCGTTTATCACCAGGGCAGCTAGGTCGTCGGCTCGGACTTCCTTCAGTGATCCGTTCTTCCTCCCGACAGGCGTCCTAACGGCTCCCACTATCACGCTCTCTAGCAAGGAGACACCTGTTGCAGTATTGAGCCCCCACCTATTAATGCTTCTTGGAAACCTCAAGATAAATATCGCGGGAAGGATGGGATGGCGGTGATTTCGTGGGCGGTCCGATGGAAGGCATGAGGGTTCTCGACCTCACTCGGCTCCTCCCGGGGGGCCTTGCGACACAGTTCCTGGCGGACCTTGGGGCCGATGTCATCAAGATCGAGGAACCGGGAAGGGGCGACTACATGAGGAACGCCCCTCCCACCTACGGTGGTATGAGCTACTCCTTCATGTTGGTGAACCAAGGAAAGAGGAGCGTTGCCCTTGATCTGAAGGACGCTGACGGCAGGGATCTGTTCTATCGGCTAGTGCCAAGTGCTGATGTGGTCATTGAGCAGTATCGTCCTGGAGTGGCTGAGAGGCTTGGCGTTGGCTATGACAAGATCAGGGCACTGAGACCGGACATAATTTACTGCTCGTTCTCAGGCTTTGGGGCTACAGGTCCCTACAGAGAGAGACCAGGTCATGACTTGAACTTTGACGCTTTGTCGGGTATGCTGCACATGAACTCCCAGGGAGGAAGGCCCCTCTTACCGGCAATCCCTACTTCTGACATGGCCTCGGGCCTGTTGGCCTCCTACGCCATCCTCTCGGCCCTCCTCATGCGAGAGAGGACCGGGCGTGGTGCATATCTGGATCTCTCCATCTTCGACGTCGCCATCCACATGAACCTCATGAACCTGGCGGAATCCTTGAGCGGAGGGGAGGCGTCCCCAGGAAGGACGCTCTTGACAGGTCTTCTACCCCTCTACAGAATCTATGAGACAGCAGATGGTCGGTTTGTGACCCTCGCGGCGATAGAGGAGAAGTTCTGGGAGAGGTTCTGTGAAGTTGTAGGGCGTCCCGAGCTGAAGGAGAAACACCTGGCTCTGGGAGACGAGGGCGCTGAAGTTAGTGAGGCCCTACGCAGCCTTTTTATGGAAAGGACCCTGGATGAGTGGAATCGAGCCTTTGAAGGTGAGGACATTCCTTACGCTCCGGTACTTACCGTCGAGGAGACCCTGAGGGACCGTCACGTAGAGGAGAGGGGCGTCCTCCATAATGTCAATCTACCAACGGGGGTTTTCAGGGCGCTGACTCACCCCGTGAAATGGTCCTATGCGGGACCGGAGCGGAGAGGAAAGCCACCGGGTCTCGGCGAGCACACTCTCGAGATACTGGTGGAGGCCGGGCTGGCTGAGGCAGAGCTGGAGGCACTGGCCGACAGAGGCGTGATAGGTTCTGGAGGATGACAACCTTCATTATCCTGCCAAGGTTTGCGTAGCCTTGTGAGGGTCTACGAGGGGGAGCCGCTCCGGGCTGAGGAGCAGACCCTTCTTCGCGCCATCGCTTCCTCTTTCAAGGTCTACGCGGACAACGCTGCTATAATGTACCCTTCCCGGGGTGAATTTGACGAGATCAGCTATCGGGAACTAGGAGGTCAAGTAGACCGTCTGGGAGCCGCCCTAAGGTCTATGGGACTCCGCGCTGGGGGAAAGGTACTCATAATGGCGGGAACGCGCTACGAGTGGCTGCTCGCGGATCTCGCAATCCTCTTTGCCGGCGGCGTTACGGTAACGGCCTTTCCGACGCTGCCTGCCCATCTCCTTGCTCATCACATTCAAGACTCCGGGTCGAGCATTCTCCTTCTGGAGGGGGGAGAACAGTTTCAGAAGCTTAGGGGTCTGGATGCGGAGCTCAGGGAGCGCCCGACGGTGTACTTTGAGGAGGTGGAGAGTTTTCCTACCCTAGCCTCCCTCATCGACCGGGAACCGAGGGCTTCGGAGCTTGACGCCCTCATGAAGAACCATGAGGCGATTAAGCCTGATGACCTCGCTAGCATCATTTATACCTCTGGGACCACCGGAAGGCCGAAGGGGGCTTTGCTGACGCACTGGAACATCGCTGCAGCGGCTCTCGCCGGACTGCAGGTCCTTGAAGCGAAGCCGGGACAGGTAGCCATATCCTTCCTACCCATGGCCCACATCTACCAGAGGCTTGTCTGCCTAGGCATGCTTATGATCGGGGGTTGTGTGGCCTTCTCCAAGCCAGATTTCTTAGCAGATGATTTGCTCAAGGTGAAGCCGAATAACATGGCTGCAGTGCCACGCCTCTATGAGAGGGTGTACGAGAGGATACTGGAGGAGGTCGACAGACAGTCAGCCATGAAAAGGAGGATTTACCACTGGGCCGAGGCGACCGCGCTGGAGTTCAGTCAGTTCTCCACGGAGGGTTTGCCACCGCCCTTGGGGCTTCGGATCCGCCATAAGCTGGCGGACTGGCTCGTGTACCGAAAGATTAGACAGCGCCTGGGAGGAAACCTAGAGTATGCCATGTCAGGCGCCAGTGCGCTGAGACCTCGCTTGGCCTATCTCCTCAACGGAATGGGAATCCACGTTCTCGAAGGTTATGGACTGACGGAGACCGCTGCTCCCGCTAACCTAAATCCTCCGCATAGAAACAAGCCTGGAACGGTGGGGCCTCCGATTCCAGGCGTGAAGGAGGCGATTGGTGACGACGGAGAGATACTCATCGAGGGCCCAAACGTCTTCGTGGGCTACCATGACTTGCCTGAGGAGAATCGGAATGCCTTTACGGAAGATGGCTGGTTCCGATCGGGAGACCTCGGGGAGTTCGACGAGGAAGGCTACCTTCGAATTCTGGGGAGGAAAAAGCAGATACTCGCTCTCTCCACAGGCAAAAAAGTGGCTCCTAGGCCCATTGAGGAGGCTCTCCTGTCGCACCCGTATATCGAGGACTGTATGCTACTGGGAGACAACAGGAAGTTTACTGCGGCCCTGATTCAGCCCCAATACGAGCTCCTCGTGAGGCTCCTCAGGTCAAAGGATGTGCTGTCAGCAGAGGAGGGACTCGTATATGGAACGGGCCCAGCGGGGGAGCGCATAATCAAAGAGTTGCCTGAAAATGTCCTTCAGAGGCCAGACGTTGTGTCCCTCTACGAGGACATTGTGGAGCGGGTCAACACAGCTCTGGACTACCACGAAAAGATCAAGAAGTTTCTCCTGCTCCCGAGAGCCTTCAGCGAGGAAAGGGATGAGGTCACTCCTACTCTCAAAAAAAGAAGAGAGGTAATAGAGGCCAATTTCAGGGATCGGATCGACGCACTTTACGCCTGACTATTGTCCCTTGAACTCTGGCTCCTTCTTGCTGAGGAAGGCCGACAGCCCTTCAAAGAGGTCTTCGGTGGACGTAACGACGCTGAATGCCAACGCCTCCATGTCGAGGCCCGCGTCACCGAGGCCCTGGGAACTGTAGTTCAGTAGCTTCTTGGCCAACCGATAGGCAATGGGCGGGCCTCTGGCGAGCCTTCCGGAGAGGTCGTCCACCACAGCATCGAACTCATCATCTTCCACAGCCCTGTTCACGAGGCCTATTTCCGCGGCCTCCTCTCCACTGATTCGTTTAGCCAGGAAAATCATCTCCTTGGCCCTGCCCAGTCCAACAATTCTGGCTAGTCTCTGAGTTCCACCGGCTCCGGGAATCAGACCGAGAGAAGTCTCCGTCAGTCCCAGCTTCGATTCCTTGGTGGAGATCCGGAAGTCGCACGCGAGGGCAAGCTCCAGCCCCCCGCCGAAGGTGTACCCGTGAATAGCGGCGACGGTTGGTTTGGGAAAATCCTCCAGCTGCTTGAAGATTCCGTGGGTTCGCTTTGTGAAAGCCCAGGCCTTGTGAGCCTTGTCGACTCCTGTGAAAGCGGTTACGTCGGCGCCGGCACAAAACGCCTTCTCTCCAGCGCCCTTCAGGATGAGACAACGCACGTCCGAGGCTTCCTCAAGGACACTCAGTGCCGAGGAAATCTCCTCCACCATCTCGGGCGTAAGGGTGTTGTGTCGCTCAGGCCGATTGAGGACCAAAGTTGCTCTCATTGAGGTCGGGTCCCTTTCCACCAGGATGGCTTCGTATTCGGCCATCTCGATTCCCTCGTGGCGATAGAATCCCTCACCAGTCTTCCTGCCCAGCTTGTTCTCCTCCACCATCTTCACGAGAATCTCCGCTGGTTCATGTCTCTTCGATGCTTTCAACTCCTCCACAACAGCCTGGACACCAATCTCGTCCGCCAGGGCAAGAGGCCCCTTGGGGAAGGCGGTGCCCAACCTCATAGCGAGGTCGATCTCCTCAGGAGAAGCGATTTTCATCTGTACAAGCTGGGCGGCTTCGTTTATTACAGGCGCTAGAACTCTGAGGGAGGTGAAGTCCTTTCCATCCTCTGGGCGGATGACGGGCTTTGCCTCTCCCCTGTAATCATAGAACCCCTCTCCGCTCTTTCTACCCAGCTTGCCCTTCTCCACCCTCTCCTTGAACGGTGGGGGCACGGGAATCCCCTGAGTCTCCTGTGCGTAGACCATGAGGTCGATGCCGACCTGATCCGCCAACTCGAAGGGGCCCATGGGAAAGCCGACCTGAAACTTCATGGCCGAGTCGATGGCCTCCTTGGCAATCCCCTCCTCGTGGTGAATCCACGCGGCCTCGTTCATGTAGTGGAAGATTACACGGGTCGTGATGAAGCCGGGGACATCCTTTCGGCACAGTATTGGCGTCTTACCTAGCCGTTTAGAGATCTCCTGAGCGAGTTCTAGGGCATCATCCCCAGTGTCCTCGCTCTTGACAACCTCTACCAGTTCCATGATGATAGGTGGGTTGAAGAAGTGCATGCCAACGACCTTCTCGGGTCTCTTGGTGGCCTTACCCATGACGGTAATGCTGAGTCCAGAGGTGTTGCTCGCCAGTACCGCCTCCGGAGGGGCGTACTTGTCCAGCTTCGCAAAGACCTGCTTCTTCAGTTCGAGGTCCTCTGGGACGGCCTCAATCACCAAGTCCGCGTCCTTTGCCGCAACCTTCAGGTCCGTGGTCGTCTTGATCCGATCTAGTATCCGCTCCTTTGTCTCCTTGAGCTTCCCCTTCTCCTCAAGCTTGCTCAGACTCCATCTGATCCTCTCCAGGCCTCTTTCTATAAACTCGTCCTTGACATCGTGGAGACCAACCTTAAAGCCGTGGAGGGCAGCCAGTTCTGCAAGGCCGTGCCCCATCTCTCCCGCCCCGATGACGGCAATCTTCTCGACCTCATCTGCCTTCAAACAATCATCCTCCTGCGATGTGTCTTCTCATTCTACGGATGTATATAAAACACTATTCGGCGGCGCACGGTAGAAGTCCGAAGGTGCGCTGAGTCCGCCATTGCCAAATCCCTTTTAGTAAGCTAGGCGTTGCTTACGCGGTAGTTGCTATGGAGGAACCCCCGGAAGGGACTCAAGAGGGCATCCCTCCCCACATGCTCAGGATGTGGGAGGAAAGGACGAAGATAGCCAAGAACATGGAGAAGGTGAGCCACAAGCTTATCGTCATGAGTGGGAAGGGGGGCGTTGGCAAGACCACCGTGGCGGCGAACCTCGCTGTAGCCCTTGGAAAGGACAGGAGGGTGGGGATCGTCGATGTGGATATTACAGGACCAGACGTGCCCAAGATTCTCGGCATAGAGGACGTAAAGCTGTTCGCCACCGAGGACGGAATCGAGCCCGCCATCGCCTATAACGACGTCAAGGCCATCTCCATGGCCTACTTCTCCGCAGAGAAGGACCGCGCAGTAATCTGGCGTGGTCCCCTCAAGATGAAGGCCATAAACCAGATGCTCGGAGATGTCAATTGGGGAACGCTTGACTATATTCTGGTCGACCTACCGCCTGGGACTAGCGACGAGCCCCTTAGCATCGCCCAGAACATACCTGATGCCGACGGAGCCATCGTCGTCACCACGCCCCAGGATGTGGCGCTGCTAGATGTCAGGAAGGCCATCTCCTTCGCCAAAACCCTCAACATGCCCATCGTGGGGATTATTGAGAACATGAGCGGCTTCAGGTGCCCTCACTGCGGAGAGCGAGTGGACGTCTTCAAGACCGGTGGAGGCGAGGCCGCTGCGAGGGAACTCGGCTTAAACTTCTTGGGCAGGATCCCCTTGGATGAGAAGGTGGTCGTGGGGGGCGACGAGGGCAAGCCCTTCGTCCTGTCTGATCCTGACTCGGAGACCTCGAAGGCCTTCATGGAGATAGTCGAACGAATTGTCGCGGCCGTTGAGGATGGAGGGAAGCGACCTTAGGTCAGGTGCTTCCGGATCATTGCCTCTATGGTATGCCTGGGGGCAGCTCCCACCATCATATCCACAGGCTTGCCCCGCTTGAATACGATCAGGGTGGGGATTGACATGACCCGATACTTCAGGGATGTCTGCGGATTTTCGTCTGTGTTCAGTTTCCCGAAGGCCACTCGGCCGCTGTAGTCCTTGGCCAACTGGCGTAGAACAGGGGCAACCATCCTACATGGCCCGCACCAAGGTGCCCAGAAGTCCACCAGCATGAGATTGTGGTTCGACACCTGCTCATCAAAGTCGTGATCAGAAACGTCAAAGGGCCTGTCCGGGGACTGCACCTGGTCTCCCTTGGCTGCCCTCTGCATCAAATCCTGTAGCTTCTTCTCCCTGATCTTATCAAGGTCATCCATCGACCCACTACCCCGTTTAGGTCTGAGATCCACGTTTAGTCAAGAATCCCATGTCTTAAAAACAATCCCTCACACCCTTGCACTATTCAATCGTGGAAGACTCGGAGGAGAGCTCAATACGAGCTGGGGACGTGGATATAGCCTCAGCATCCAGTATCCTGAGGTCCCTCTTGAGCAGGATGAACTCCCGCTCCTCAAAGGCTCTGGGGTCCACCGGCAGGAGCAGGACTGAATCGGTAACTGAGACCCGCTCGTTCAGGTCGTGCAGAAGGGCAAGCACTGAGGAGAAGTCGTTGTGGGCCATCAAGTACTCCACACCGTCCAGTACCACCATGCTCCCTGGGCTAGTCTCCAGGAAGTGGTCTATTGCCATGGCGATGTTCTCTGGCGGCGTTGGCCTTATGCAGTTGGCGTGGGCTATGGCGCGACTGAGCCAGAGTATTGGAGTCTTCTCCAGGCCGTACGCCTTGGCCACCTTCTCCGGCTGCTGTCTGGTGATGCAGAGGCCCCGAACACCGTGAGTAACAGCGTCCTGGAAGATTTCGAAGGTCTGGGTGGGCTCTTCCTCGTTCACTATGTAGGTGAAGCCTCCCTCCAAGTTGAAGCTGGGCGCTGTTTCGAGGTGGGCTTCCGGTAAGGGTGCAAGAAGCTCCTGCAGGAATCGTCTCTCCCTAACGGCGTAGGCCACGATGGCGAGAAGGAGGACCTCCACCAAGAAGCCAAATATCCTGATGTCGCCTCCTAGGTTGGCCAGGGCGACCTCAGTGAGAAACTCAGTGACGGTGTAACCCTCCAGGCCGAGAATGATGAAATAGGTGTCATGAGCGATAGCGCGAGGTGGCTTCACCCGATGCAGGTATCCCAGCAGCTTGTAGGGGATGTAGATCATGATGGTGGTCGCGATGACGGTCATTATGACGACAAACCAGACAGGAAAGAGTATGATGTAGTCCCCACCGCCGGTGATCTGGACCTGCGCCGTGGTCGTCAGCACGCTGAACAGCCCCAGAGCCATGATGAAGCTGTATACGACGTAGGAACTGGGGAACTCTCGCACCAGGTACCTCCTGAAGTCCCTGGCGGAGTTGATAGTCGGAGTGGACGTCACCACCAGAAAGGCGCCTATTGCCAGGGCGAAGAGAATGTCAAAGGTGGCCTGAACCCTCTTGCTCAAGATGATGAAACTCTCGGGGCTCCCGGGCTGAAACAGGGTTGTGATGGCTATGTTTGAAGCGACGGCCGCCGTGAGAAGGAGCGCGGCAGACATGAGGAGCATCTTCTGGAAAGCCTTCCCCGTCCTCTGCCTCATTATGGCTGCCACTAAAACAATCGACAGAAAGATGGCCGTGGCCGCACCGAGATACTCGAGGATCTAACCGCCTCTCGGAATCTCTCATCCTTACAGCGTCATAAAATACGTTAAGACTCCATTATCAATTCCGGTACTGGCTTTTGTCCCCGGCCCTGATAATCACCCCTGATTTTTCCGAGCGAATCCTTTTGCGGTTCACTGGCCACCCAGAGCTGAGTCCACCACGGGAGGACCATGCTCAGAAGAGAGGTGGCCATCAGCGCAGCGGATGTCAGCCTTCTACGGAGAAACATCTCCAGGCTGGGAGGCTACGCCCTGGGCCTTTTGGAGGATCTCGACCTGGGCATAAGCAAGGATCTCTTCGAAGCGCACCTGCTCAGGACAAAAGAGCAGGTTGGGATGATAGGAGATCCGGAAGGGCCTCTTTCCGTTAGCCTCAGCCCGAGGGGGTACACGGACAGGGGGCTGGTGGAAGAGACATATCTTCCCTGGAACTACCCACAGACTCTTCGGTTTGCCTCGGGAGCCTGTATGATCTCCCAGAAGTACTTCCGGTGGATGAGTGAGGAGAACGTCAGGAGGTCCATCGTGGCCAAGGTCTTGTACAAATGCCAGACAGGGATCCTAGACGATCTTGTAGATAAAGGGGACTACACGTACCTAGAGGCAAAGGACCTCTACCACGTTGTCCTCGCCTCCATGACTGACCCCTCGTTCCATCCGAATGCCTTCATGAAGAGGCTTATGGCGATTCTACGCCAAGAGCAACTTCCCTTGTTCGAACTCATTGCCTCCATCACGAGTAACTTCAACGTGCTGTTCACGGTCTCCCCTCAGGGGAGCGATCTCTTCTACCAGATGGAGACGCTTGACGAGAGGGTTGCCTTGGGACAGGCCTTGACCATGTTCCAGAAAGAATCCCATCTTGACCTGGGACAGGTGGCGAGCATCTCTCGAAGCTTTTTCTCTGTGGGAGATGACATACAGTGGTTTGAGCGCCTAGCGAACTACGTCAGCGGCGGCACGCGATACAATCTTATCGACATATCCTTCCTAGAGAGAAAACTGAAGGCGAGGAAGCTAGAAGGTCTGATGAAGGGATGGTACTTCTTCGACATCGCCATCGTTTTCCTGAACAACGTCGTGAATATCTACGAGGACCTTCGTAACGGGATCGCTAACCTCTCCCTGGTGGCCCTCAGGGAGAAAGAAGTTCTCCCTCTCAGCAGCCTTAAGGGTTACGATCCACGGCTCACTATGGATGACTACAGGCAGCATATTGAGAGGCTAGCAACGCTCGCCTCTAGGGGTCTCGACTGCGCGTCCAAGGAGTTTCCGGATAGCTACCAGTACTACCCATTTATCGCTGTGATGATGCCGGCCGTGATGTTGGCGGAATGGATCGGGAAGAATGACGAACTAATACACTTCTATCTGGAGAGACTCGCCCCAGGAATTAGGAGGGCGGCGGAGAGGAGCGTCGACTCTGAGGAGAAGAGCCTTCACGTGCCTCAGAAGAGCGTCCCTCGCGTAAGGAGATGACGTTATCACAGGGCAGAATAGCCTCGATACGCTTTTTATCAGGGAGCAGAAGGAAACCAGAGAGTGAATCCCTTGGCTAGACCCAAGAAGTCGACGTTCGTGCGGGGGCTCGATGAGGCCCTTGAGGACGGGATCCCTGAGGGTCACATAGTCCTGATAACGGGCGCCCCAGGCACGATGAAATCCTCCCTCGCCTTCAGCGTCCTCTACCATAACGCCCTCAACAATGGCACGAAGGGGCTCTACCTCACGTTGGAGCAGAGCAAGGCTTCTCTGGTTGAACACCTGGAGGCCATGGGGATGGGGGACCCGACCGCGTATAAGAACCTCTCTATCTTCGATATGGCGACTCTGAGGAAGAACCTCTCCTTCATGAGCGAGGGTTCCTGGATAACTCTATTCAAGAGCTACCTGAGGAACCTGATAGAGGCGGACCCCTACGAGTTCCTTGTCATAGACTCCTTGAACGTCTTGGAGACAATGGCAAACTTCGATGTGAGGAGAACAGAGCTCTTCTACCTCTTTGAATGGCTCAAGGAGCTTGACGCCACGACTTTCATCATATCCGAGACCAAGGGGGAGGCGATCGCGGGGAGCAAGGAGGCCGATGAGGCCTATCTGGCTGACGGCTTGATACATTTGGACCTCTATCCCGTTTCGGACCTAGACGTTCAGAGAAGGATTCGCTGCGTGAAACTAAGGGCCGTCAGACACGAAACCTCCTCCTTCGCTCTGGTCTGGAACGGTGAGTCTTTCGAGATAACCAGGGCCGTCTCCGTGAGCAGGCGCGCGAAACAGGAGTAGCTCCTGGCTTCCCCGCCCATTCCAGGCCCCTCTCATCATAAATAGAGAAACCTAATATAGCCTCAGACGTTAGACCCGATGGATGGCCTCTTGGGACCTCACGATTTCTAAAGAGCTCTCCATGGTGGCGGATGTTCTCAGGGAGAGCGTTAATTCCCAGGAGGATCGTCTGACTGAGATCGCGAACTACGTCATAGGTGCCGGCGGGAAGAGGATTCGGCCGACGGTCACGATATTGACCTTCTACGCCCTGGGCGGTCGGGAAGTCGAGAGGGCAGTGAAGATCGCCGCTGCTTTGGAACTCATCCACACAGCCACGCTGCTCCACGACGACATAAACGACGGGGGGGAGATGCGCAGGGGCAAGCTTGCGGCATACAGGAAGTACGGCACCCAGAACGCCATTGTCGCCGGGGACTTCCTCTTCACACAGGCCTTCGCCATCGGCGGCAAGTTCGAGCCAGCCATCGTCGACATTACAGCCGAGGCCTGCAGTAGGCTAGCCGAGGGAGAGATCCGGCAGCAGATGCGCTCCAAGGATGTCGACCTTACGGAAGAAGGATATATCGACATAATCAAGCGGAAGACGGCCTGGCCCATAGCGGCAGGCGCGAGGGTGGGGGCCATCTTAGCGGGGGGCAGCCCTGAGGAGGTCATGGCCGCTGGAGAGTATGGAACAGAGCTGGGCGTCGCTTTCCAGATCGTGGACGATATCCTTGACGTTGTCGGGAATCAGGACGTCCTGGGGAAGCCTATCGGCACTGACGTGAGGGAGGGCAATATCACCCTCCTCACGATGAACGCCCTACGGAACGGGACCTCGCAGGACCAGAAGGAGCTGTCGAGGATTATCAGGAAGACGGGGAACACACCGCAAGAGATCCTTGGAGCCCTGGAGATCATCGTCCGGTCCGGCGCTGTGGAGGTCGCTCAGAAGAAGGCCGCAGAGTTCGGGGAGCGAGCGAAGGCGAGACTTGGACCCCTCCCCCAAGGTCCTTACAAGTTGGAGCTGCTTCGACTAGTGGATCTTGTCCTACAACGAGAGTCCTAGTCCATGCACGAAGGACCCCTCGTAAGGGATGCGTGGAAAGAGGTCATAGAGTCTTTGGAGGAGTTCATGCCGTACTATGAGAGGGTTAACTTGACGTCGACCCTCCTGCAGCTTCCCATCTGGAGATCAAGGGCGGCGGGTACGGTGGGAGACGGCGAGGAGGTGCTGGAGATTGGCCCTGGGCCTGGCGGCTTCGCAGGGCTCCTTCACTGTTACCGTGTATACCTGTTGGAGCCGTCTGTCCCGATGATCAAGTATTCCGCCCGGAGATTGTCTGCGGGCAGGTATAGGCCGGTGATTGGCCTGGCGGAGGATATACCCTTGAAGGAGGCATCTGTGGACAAGGTCTTCTGTGTCTTTTCCTTCCGAGACTTCATGAACAAAAACGGGGCCCTGCGGGAAGTCTACAGGGTCCTGAGGCCGGGAGGCCAGCTCCACGTGGTCGATCTGTTCCGAGCTATCGGGCCGCTTCGACGCCTGATGATGGAACTCTGGCTGAAGAGGGGGGCCGGCACGATTCTGAGGCTCGCGGTTCCGAGAAAGGCCAGGAAGGGCTGGAAACATGACCCTTATCACCAGCTGATGGTCACATACCGAGGTATTGGCACCGCGTACGAGTACGAAGGGCTAATGAGAGAGGTCGGCTTCAAGGAGGTGAAGTCTACGGACCTCCTCTTGGGGAGCGTTCACTACCTTCAGGGGGCAAAGCCATCTACGACGTAGTGGTGGTGGGTGCCGGACCGGCGGGAAGCACCGCCGCCAGATACGCATCTGCCAGCGGCCTCAGGACTCTCTGTCTGGACAAGAGGAAGGAGATCGGTGTTCCCGTCCAGTGCGGAGAGTTCATGGCCTCCAACGAAGAGGTGAAGTCATTGTTTCCAAAGGCTGGCGACATGGAGACCCTCTACGACCTTCCTGAGGAGATGAAGGAGATCCACACCAGGCTGATACGCGTGTACAGCCCAACCCTAAGAGCATACGACGTCCCGTTTGAGGGGTACACCGTTTCCAGGGACAAGGTGGACAAGCACTGGGCCCACCTGGCGGAGAGGGAAGGTACTGAGATCAAAACCGACTGCTCCGTACAGCGGGTCCGGGGTACTGAGGTCTTCACCTCTCGGGGAACCTTCAGCGGTAGGGTCGTGGTAGGCGCCGACGGCCCCTTCTCTCTAGTGGCTCGCTCTGCTGGACTTCACCCGCCGATGCATCTTGCGGCGGCTGTTACCTGCGATGTGGAAGGTGACTTTGGGGATGTCCTCCAGATCTACTTCGGCAGCCTGGCCCCCGGAGGCTACGCTTGGATCATACCAAAAAGCGGGACTGCCAACGTGGGCCTGGGGGTCTGGCATCGATATGAGGGCAATCTCAGTGAACTCCTGAGGAGGTTCTTGGAGAAGATGGGCTTGGCGGCCGACTCATGGACGGGAGGCTGGGTTCCGGAGATGGGACCTGTGCCTAAGACGGTGAGCGGGAACGTTCTCCTCGTTGGCGACGCTGCGGGCCATGTCATGCCTACAAACGGCGGCGGAGTCAACCTGGCCATGTTGTGCGCTAGGATTGGGGCCGAAGTCATTGCTGATCACATACAGGATGGCAGGGCCTTGCGGGAGTACGAGACGAGATGGCGGGCGGTTGCGGGGGAGCAGTTGGCGATCGGTGTGAAGATAAAGAAGTTTGCAGACAACTTCTTTCCGAACGACAACTGGCTTGACTATGCCATGAGGCTGCTCGGGAGACGCAGAATCGAGAAAGCCATCCGATGTCAAGAAATCTGGCCCACCTTTAGATCTATAGGCAGGAGGCTGAGATTTTCCCGTCGAAGGGCTGCGGCCGCTCCCTAATGTGGGATCTAGAGCTGGGACCGGAGGGGGGCCTAGCGTCCACGAGGTTGTTACTGGACGAAAACACCCTTGTTGACGGAAGGCTTTAAGCACATCGGACCACGTGGAAAGGTTGACCATGGAAATCAATTTCCTAGGCGGGGCGAGCGAGGTGGGCCGCTTGGGCATGCTACTCAGGGATAAGAGTACAACTCTCCTCTTCGACTACGGCGTCCAGCCCCATGATCCGCCGAGGTATCCTCTGGAGGCTCCCCCTGTCGATGCCCTACTGCTGAGCCACTCGCACCTGGACCACTGCGGCATGGTGCCCGTGGTGGGTCGTAGGAACGTGACGGATCTTGTCACCACCCCAGTGACGAGCGACGTTGCAAACATACTCCTGGAAGATAGCATCAAGGTCAGTAAGCAAGAGGGATATCCACAACCCTTCTCCAAGCACGACATCAGGGCCATGAACAGGAGTACAGTCACTGCGGAACACGGCGACGCCCGCATGACAGGGCAGCTTGAAACCGCTGTCCATCCCGCGGGGCACATACCCGGATCCAGCATGTTTGAGGTCGTCAACCATCGCACTGTGCTGTTCACAGGCGATCTCCAGACGATCGACACCCGTCTGATGCAGGGAGCTGAACCGGTCGCTTGTGACATCCTCGTCATTGAGTCGACGTACGCCGGGCGGAGTCATCCGGACAGATCGGAGACAGAGAGAGCCTTCCTCGGGAAGGTTCAGGAAGTCGTGGAAAGAGGTGGTCTGGCCCTCGTCCCGTGCTTTGCCGTAGCCAGAACCCAGGAGATATTGATGGTTCTCTCCGAGACGGGCCTCGACGTGCGCGTTGATGGGATGGGGCGTGAGGTAAGTCGAACCTATCTTCGACATCCTGACTCCCTTCGGTCGGCGACGAAGCTGAGGAACGCCATAAGGAGGAGTCAGCTCGTTCGCTCCCACATTGGGCGGGAGAGAGCCCTTCAGGGGGATGTCATCGTGACTACGGGCGGTATGTTGGACGGAGGCCCCGTCCTTTTCTATCTCGATCGCATCAGGGAAGACCCGAAGAGTGGTGTCGTACTCACGGGATACCAGGTGGAAGGTACCAACGGCAGGATGCTGCTCGAAGAGGGCTTCATTGACCTTTACGGGGCGAGGACCGGGATCGGATGTGAAGTAGCGTACTACGACTTCTCAGCTCATGCGGATCATGAGGAGCTTGTGAAGTTCGTGAAGGCGTGTGACCCGTCGAAGGTTGTCCTCATGCACGGGGAGGCCCGAGAGCAGCTGGCCGAGGCCCTGGAAGGTAGGGAATGCCTGCTTCCTAGGGAAGGGACGTGGTATTCCGTCTAGAGGAGAGCCTTGATGGCCGGACCAACGAACCTCAACAGACGGGGGTCCTGTTTCAAGACCGCCAAAACGACCTGCCACTGATAGTCGATGTCTCCGAGCCGCGAGATAGTCCTAAGTAGCTTCGGCCTGCTCAGAATTCCATGGATCTCCTCAATCTGAGCGTCGCTCAGACCGGATAGAATCTTGTGGAGGAGTAGGTACCTCTTGAGTTCCTTGCCTATTCCTTTCTTCCACCTCTCCTCGTAGCGCGCTAGAGAGGACGCCGAGGGATCCGCCGCCTTGAGGGCCTCCGACGCCGTCTGCGCGCAGTGCTCAGCACAAACCAATCCGGTGTAGATGCCGCCGCCAGTTGTTGCCTTAGCCTGGAAAGCCGCATCGCCCACGATCATGACGTTGTCATCGTAGGTCTTCTTAGCCATGCCTATTGGGATCCCACCGATGATGTACCCCACGGGCTTCGCCTTCGAAAGGAAAGTGGCCGGCGGTCCACGCGTGAACATTCGTTCCAGGTAGGACTTGGCGTTTCCCTGGCTTAGGCAGAGGCCAACGCGGGTCGTGTAGCCTGAGGGGACCATCCAAGCGAAGAAGCCCGGCGCTACTTCGGACCCCGTGAAGACCTTGACGAATCCGGGCGTGTGTTCCGCTCCCACCACCTCCGCCTCGAACCCGGGAAGAACTCGATACGGTCTTGCGAGGCGAAACCACTTGGCCACATTGCCCTTGACCCCATCGGCCCCAACCAGTATGCTGCACCGGATCTCCTCCACCTCGCCATCCATCATGACCTTGACTGCGAGGCCCCCATCCTCCCGGCGGACTCCCGTTGCCAGCGCTCCCAGATAGCAGTTGACGCCCTTCCTCAGGGCCCCCTTGACCACCTCCCTGTCGAAGGCAGCCCGGTCCACCACAAGGGCCTCTGTATCCCCTCCGTCGATTATTAGTTCCTTGCCGCTAGGCGAGTAGAACTCGCAGCCCCTTATTCTCTCGAGAACTGTGTTCCTGCAGTCCACGAGGTCCATGACCCGTGG
>JABAOH010022732.1_pt2 | contig 42148 bp, 37 predicted proteins | sample 7062181 | NCBI WGS metagenome assembly JABAOH01 (sample SAMN14538630, study PRJNA623070) | marine sediment metagenome | biome: marine biome [ENVO:00000428]; feature: marine pelagic biome [ENVO:01000023]; material: deep marine sediment [ENVO:00002113]; isolation source: pool of 5 deep marine... | reverse complement strand
GCCGAGCTCGTGCGGGGGCCGAAGCCGCGGCGCGCTGGCGGCGCGTGGCGCCGGCGACGCCGTCCTTTGCCCGCGCCCAGCACGAGCTCGGCGTGCTCGCCGCCGACGGCGGCGACGCCGATGCCGCCGTCGCGCACTTCCGCGCCGCGCTCGAGAGTGCCCGCGCGACGCCGGACACCGCGTCGCGGCTGGCCGCGTTGCTGGCGGGCCGGGTCGGCTTCGACGGCGACCCGGCGGCCTATTTCGCCGCGCGCGAGGGCGTCGGGCGCTTTGCCGACGTCACCGCGGCGGCGGGGCTGGAGGGGCTGGCGGCGCACAAGGTCGCCTGGGGCGACTACGACGACGACGGCTTCGAGGACCTGCTGCTCGACGGCCCGCGGCTGCTGCGCAACGGCGGCGCCGGGGCCTTCGTCGACGTCACCGCCGCCGCGGGGCTCGGCGCGCTCTCGGGCTACCGCGGCGGGTTGTGGGCGGACGTGGACAACGACGCCCGCCTCGACGTGCTGCTCTACGGCCCCGCCGGCGTGCGCCTGCTGCGCAACGCCGGCGCCGGCGGCTTCGTCGACGTCACCGCGAGCGCGTTCCCGCGGCAGATTCCCGGCGCCATCGAAGCGGCCGCCTGGGGCGACGCCGACAACGACGGCCGGCTAGACCTCTACCTCGCCCGCTACGAGCTGCCGGGCCCGGAACGGGCGCTGTGCGCAGCGGACAGCCTGCTCCGCAATCGCGGCGACGGCACGTTCGTCGACGTCACGCAGCCGGCGGGCATCGTCAGCGACGAGCCGATGTGTGCACGCGGCGTCACCTGGACGGATCTCAACGCCGACGGTCGCCAGGACATCGTCGTCGCCAACTACCGCCTCGACCCCAATTTCCTCTGGCTGAACCGGGGCGGCGGCCGCTTTCGCGAACGCGGCGCCGCGCTCGGCGTGCGCGGGCGCAACGACGGCGGCTTCTACGGGCACAGCCTCGGCAGCGTGGCGGGCGACCTCGACGGCGACGGCGACACGGACCTGTTCGTCGCCAACCTGGCCCACCCGCGCTTCATCGACATCTCCGACGTCAGCATGCTGCTCGTCAACGAGGGCGCGCCGCACTACCGCCTGCACGACCGTTTCGCGGCGTCGGGCATCGGCTTCGAGGAGACCAGCGCCGACGCCGCGCTCGCCGACGTGGACAACGACGGCGACCTGGACCTGTTCGTCACCAGCGTCTACGCCGGGCGCGACGCGCACCTCTACCTCAACGACGGCCGCGGCGGCTTCCGCGACGTCACCTGGCTGGCCGGCGCGCGCGTGGACAACGCCTGGGGCGCCGCCTTCGCCGACTACGACAACGACGGCGACCTGGATCTCTTCGTCGCCGGCGCCTCGGGGGCGCGCCTGCTGCGCAACGAGGCCCGCGGGCGTCACTGGCTGGAGGTGCGCGTGCGCGGCCGGCGCTGCAACCGTTTCGGCGTCGGCGCCACGCTGACGCTGAGCCACGGCGAGCGGCGGAGCGTGCGCGCCGTCAGCGCCGGCAAGGGCTTCGGCACCCAGGACAGCCTGAGGGTGCACTTCGGCCTCGACGATTACACGGGGCCGGTCCGCCTGGCGCTGCGCGACGCCTGCGGCCGCCGCTCGCGGCACCGGCTGGAGCACACCGACCGCATCGTCACCCTCGACCGATGATCGGGAAGGTTGGCCGGATTGCGGGTCATGACGCCCGCGCGCCGAGCCGGTATGATGCGAACGTGCCGTGCAACGAACCCGACTGCCTGCGGTGACCTTCGTGCATCCTCCCACGCCCCTCGAGCCGCGACGCCCGCGCCCGGGTCTTCCTTCTCGCCGCCGTGCTCCCGCCCCGCAGCCGCACGCCCGTGCCGCGACGCGCTGACGGGGGACGGCGCGCGCTGTGGGGGCTCTTGCCCCTGTTGCTGCTGTGCTCCGGCGTCGCCGCGGCGCATCATCTGGTTCCCCGACACGAGCTGCGCTGCGACGCGAGCTTTCCGTGCGCGCCGGAGCTCAAGCGGCGCGTCGACTTCTGGGTCATGGTGTTCCGCGAGTGGCACACGGGACAGCTCATCTTTCACGACACCAAGCACCCGGAGCGCGCCTACAAGGTGATCGACACCGGGGCGAGCTGCCGGCGGCGCAACGAGCCCCGCGAGGTCCGGCGCGCGCGGCAGAGCATCCGCAGCCAGCTCCTCACGGTGGCCGGCAAGCTCGATCGGGGTGAGCGTAAGTTCACCGACGGCGAGCGCCACCTGCTGGGTCTGTTCCCGGGCGAGAAGGCCGCCGAGGTGCGCGCGGCGGCGGACAATATCCGCTGCCAGCAGGGCAACCGTGACCGCTTTGCCAAGGCGCTGCAGCGCGCGGGCGCCTATCACGACATGATCGCCAAGGCGCTGCGCGAGGCCGGTCTGCCCGAGGACATCGTCTACCTGCCGTTCGTGGAGTCGGCCTACAACCCGGACGCCTACTCGCGCGTGGGCGCCGCCGGCCTGTGGCAGATCATGCCCCGCACGGCGCGAACGCTCGGGCTCGAGGTCAGCGCGACGCTGGACGAGCGCATGGACCCGGAGGCCGCGACCCGGGCCGCCACGCGGTATTTCACGCGCAGCACGGCGGTGATGACCGAGGCCGCGCGGGCGGTGGACCCCGCGGTGCGCGCCGGCGAGCTCAACCCCTTCATCATCACGTCGTACAACTACGGCATCGCGGGCATGAAGCGGGCCATCAGGCAGGTCGGCCCCGACTACATGCGCGTGCTCGAGCGCTACCGCTCGCGGGCCTTCCGCACCGCCGTGCGCAACTTCTACGCGAGCTTTCTCGCGGCGCGGTACGTGGCGCGCAACGCGCCGCGTTACTTCGGCGAGGTCAGGCGGGCGCCGCCCCTGCGCTACGACACCGTCGTGCTCCAGCGCCCGACCTCGGTGCAGCGCATCGAGGACGTCTTCGGCGTCGGCACGGACGAGCTCAAGGCGCTCAACCGCGCCTGGACGCGTTACGTCTGGAAAGGCTGGCGCTTCGTGCCGGAGGGCTACCCGCTGCGGCTGCCGCCGCGCACGGGCGGCTGGGTCGCGCAGGCGGCCCGGCTCGAGTCGCTGCCGGCGCAGGAGGAGGACTGGGCCGGCAAGACCTACCACGTGCGCAAGGGCGACACGGCCTGCGGCATCGCCGCCGCCTTCCGCGTGCGCTGCCGGGAATTGATCGACGCCAACGCGCTCGGGGGCGGCGCCTTCATCCGCGTAGGTCAGAAACTCGTCATTCCGGTGCGTGCGGGCGCCGCGGGCTCCACGCGCGTCGCCGGCGGTGCCACCCGCTACCGCGTGCGGGCGGGCGACACCGCCTGCGGCATCGCCAAGGACTTCGGCGTCGAGTGTGCGCAGCTCGTCCGCGCCAATCGTCTCGGCAAGAGCGCGCTCATCCGCGTGGGTCAGTCGCTCACCATACCGGGCACGGCGCCCGTCGTGGCGACGGCGGAGCGCCCGGCCACCCACCGTGTGCGCCGTGGCGACACGGCCTGCGGCATCGCCACGCACTACGGCGTCGACTGCCGCCGCCTCATCGCCGCCAACGACCTCGGCAGCGGAGCGCTGATCCGCGTCGACCAGACGTTGACGATTCCATCGGCGCGGCCGCCGGGGCCGTCGGCGTCGCCGCCGCCGGCGCGGGCGGTCAAGGCGGCGTTGCGCGCGTCCGCCGCCGACGCCGGCCCCGTTGCCGTCGCCGAGGCGCCGCGTGATGCGCCCGCCGCCAGCGATCCCGCGGCAGCCGTGCTCGACGCCGAGGTGGACTACGGCGTGCGCGTCCGGGGCGACGGCGCGGCGCGCGTGTACACCATACGCGCGGCGCCGGACGAGACCTTCGGCCACTACGCCGACTGGCTCGGCCTCGACGGCACGCACGCCATCCGCAGGCTCAACGACATCCGCGCGGGGGCCACGCTGCGCGTGGGACAGCGCATCCGCCTGCCGATCCGGGGCGTGCAGACCGCCGAGCGCTTTCAGCAAAAACGCAGCGACTATCACCGCGTGCTCGTGGAGGAGTTCAAGGAGCACTACCGCATCGTCGGCGTCGAGACGTATCGCGTGAAGCCCGGCGACAGCCTGTGGGCCATCGCCAGCGATCTCGAGCTGCCGCTGTGGGTGGTGGACCGCTTCAACCCGGGTGCGCTGCAGACGCCGCCGGGCGTGGGCGACCCGCTGCGCGTGCCCGTGGTGCGCGGCCGCAAGGCCGACTGAGGCGGCGTCCGCCGCGCCCCGCCGGCGCCGCGTGCGCCGGCGCCCGTCCCTCTCTCAGCGCCCCGCTTCGGCCGCCCGCCGCGCGCGCCGGGCGTAGGCCTCGCGCGCGATGGCGATGTCGTCGAGAAAGTAAGGCAGCTCCTCGAGGTGCAGCGCCTGCGGCCCGTCGACGAGCGCCTTGGCGGGAGCCGGGTGGAAGTCCGCCAGCACCAGGTTGGCGCCGGCGATGACGCCCTGGGCGGTGACGTGCATCACGTCCAGCAGTGCGTCGGGCGCCTGCTCGCGCGAGCCCACGGAGTGCGACGGGTCGATCGCCACCGGCATCAGCGTGAGCCGCTTCACCACGGGCACGTGGGCGAAGTCGACGAAGTTGCGGTGCGGGTCGCCCAGGTGCGTCTTCATGCCGCGCAGGCAGAAGATGACCCGGCGGTTGCCCTCGCTGGCGAGGTACTCCGCGGCGTTCAGTGACTCGTCGAGGGTGATGCCGAAGCCGCGCTTGAGCAGGACGGGGAACTCGCGCTGACGGCCGACCGACTTCAAGAGCTCGAAGTTCTGCGCGTTGCGCGTGCCGATCTGGAGCATCACGCCGGTGGCGTGCCCGGTCCGCTCCAGCGCCGTATGGATCTCGTCGACGTGCGACTCGTGCGTCACCTCCATGGCGATCACCTTGATCGCATACTTGCCGGCGAGCTCCAACACCCACGGCAGGCAGTCCCGGCCCAGGCCCTGGAACGAGTAGGGATTGGTGCGCGGCTTGTAGGCGCCCATGCGCGTGCACACCTGACCGTGCGCGTTGAGTGCCTGCATCATTTGCTCCACGTGGCGCGGCGTGTCGACGGCGCACAGGCCCGCGAACACGTGCAGACTGTCCTGATCGAACTGCACGCCGTTGTAGCTGAAGCCGCCCGCGCGGGTGTCGCCCGCGTGGCGCCCGACGACACGATACTCGCGCGAGACCCGCACCACGCGCTCGACCGCGGGCAGGCTCTCGATCTCCTCCTTGTCCAGCGACGCGGTGTCGCCCACGAGGTAGATCTCGGTCAGGGTCTGCTGCGTGCCCACGATCTGGTGCAGCTTGGGGTTGATGCCGGGCTTGGAGGCGAGGTACTCGAGCACCTCGCGACACTCGGCGCCGTCGGTGGGTGTGTCGGGATGCAGAATGACGATCATGGGGACCTTGTTCTCCCTGCCAGAGGCTTACTCGATGGGCGTTTCCGGGCTGTTGCCCCACTGCGACCAGGAACCGGCGTAGCCGCGCACCCGCGGGTAGCCGAGGTGCTTGAGCATGACGTAGCTGTGCGAGGAGCGGTGGTGCGTGTGGCAGTAGGTGATGATCTCCTTGCCCGGGTCGAGCCCGCGCGCATCGAGCAGGGCACGCAGTTCCGCGTCCCCCCGCAGGCGCAGGTTGCGCTCGCGGTCGACGGTGTCGAGCCAGTTCAGGTTGCGCGCGCCCGGGATGTGGCCGCCGCGCAGCGCGCGCACGTTGACGCCGGCGAACTCCTCCGGGGTGCGGGCGTCGAGGAGCGCCACCGCGGGGTCGTCGAGGTGCGCGAGCACGTAGGCCTTGTCAGCGACCGCGTGTACTTCGGGGCGGGCACGGTAGTCGCTGGCGGCGCGGCGTTCGATGTCGCGCGACACCGGGTGGCCTTCGTTGATCCAGGCGTGCACGCCGCCGTTCAGCACCGAGGCACGGCGGTGGCCGAGCACGTGCAGCGTCCACAGCAGCCGGCAGGCCTTGCCGCCCCCCTCGTCGTCATAGGCGACGACGTGATCGTGGGGCGCGATGCCGAGCGCCGAGAACAGGCTCGACAGGCGCGATGGCGACGGCAGCAGTCCGGGCGCCGGCGGCTCGCCGCCCAGCAGGCCGCCGTACTCGAGGTGAACGGCGCCGGGGATGTGGGCGATGGCGTAGTGGGCGCACAGGTCGACGACCACGACATCGGCCCGCCCGAGCAGCGCTTCGAGCTCGTCGGGCTCGAGCAGCACCGGGCTCGCGGGCGACGCCATCGTGCGCCGCCGCCTACAGCGCGCCCTGGCGCAGGGCGGTGAAGTCCCGCGCCATGGCCGCCGCGTCGTGGGGCACGGAGAAGACCGCCTTGAGCTCTGCGGCGGGGTCGACGAGCAGGATCGACGACGAGTGATCGACGACGTATTCGGCCGTCCCCCCATGGTCGTGGCGCGCGTACACGACGCCGAGCCGACGGGTGAACCGCTCGAGCTCGGCATCGGCGCCGGTCACGCCCAGGAACGCGGCGTGAAAGTAGCGCACGTACTGCCCGAGCACGTCCGGCGTGTCGCGCGCCGGGTCCACCGAGACGAACACCACCTGCGGCGGCCCGGCCGCCGACGGCTCCAGCCGCTCGAGCATGCGCGCCAGCGTCGCGAGGGCCGTCGGGCAGGCGTCCGGGCAGTGGGTGAAGCCGAAGAACAGGAAGGACCAGCGCCCCTCGAGCCGGGTGAGGTCGAACGTCTCGCCGTGGTGGTCGCGCAGCGCGAACGGCACGAGCGCCTTGCCCGGCTGCAGCACGGTGGCGGCGGCGCCGGTCGCGCTCGGGGCGCCATGGCGCTGCGCGAGCCACACGCCCGCGCCCGCCGAGGCGAGCAGCAGCGCCGCCAGCGCCGCCAGGGAGGTCCTGCTTGTTGTCAAGTGTGCCAGCATCGTCGCCTCGTTGGCGTGACCCGGAGCGTGGGGCCCGGTGCGCGCCGCAGCGCGCGGCCCCGGGGTGCTATTCTAGCCGCTGGTCGGCAGCGGCGGGGTCGACGTTGCTCGGGGAACCAAGGCAGAACGTGTCGCGCGACGCGGCGGACGGGTCACAGGGGAGAGGCCCGCACGGCCCGCCGGCCTACGCCGGCGGAGAGCCTTTGGCGCGCGGCGTCATCCGCCACCTGGCGGAGGATTTCCGCGTCGAGGAGGTGCTCGGCTTCGAGGCCGCCGGGCACGGGGAGCACGTGCTGCTGCGGGTGCGCAAGCGCGGCATCACCACCGACGAGGCCGCGCGGCGGCTGGCGCGTCATGCCGGTGTGCGCCCCGGCGCGGTCGGCTACGCCGGGCTGAAGGATCGCCATGCCGTCGCCGTGCAGTCGTTCACGGTGGGCCTCGCCGGCGCACGCGAGCCCGACTGGGAGGCGCTGGGCGGCGCCGAGCTGAGCGTGCTGAGCGCCGCGCGCCACACGCGCAAGCTGCGTCGCGGTGCCCACCGCGCCAACCGCTTCGTCATCGTCGTGCGCGAGGTGCGCGGCGATGCCGGCGAGCTCGAGGCGCGCCTGCACAGCCTCGCCCGCCGGGGTATGCCGAACTATTTCGGTGAGCAGCGCTTCGGGCGCCGCGGCGACAACGTCGCGCGGGCACGGGCGCTGTTTCGCGGCGAGACAGCGCCCCCGCGCGTGCAGCGCGGCCTGTATCTCTCGGCGGCACGTGCGCAGCTGTTCAACATGCTCCTGTCGCGGCGCGTGGCCGCGGCCAGCTGGGACCGGGCGCTGCCCGGCGACGTGCTGCAGCTCGACGGGCGTGGCAGCGTTTTCGCGGCCCCCGTCCTGAGCGCCGACATCGTCGCGCGCGTCGCGACGCTCGCGCTGCACCCCACCGGGCCCCTGTGGGGCCGTGGCGAGCGCCTCGTGAGCGCGGTGCCGGCGGCGCTCGAGGCCGAGGTCGTCGCCGCGCACGCCGATCTCGCCGCCGGGCTCGAGCGCGCCGGGCTCGCGAGCGCGCGCCGTGCGTTGCGCGCGCGTGTGGCCGAGCTCGAGTGGGAGCGCCCGACGGGCGGGCGGCTGTGCCTGGCGTTCGAGCTCGCGCGCGGCGGCTATGCCACCAGCGTGCTGCGCGAGTGCGTGCGCACGCACTGAGCGGGGGCGGCGAACCCGTTGGCATCGGCTCGGTCAAAGCGGGTAACATGCCGACCCCCACGATCCGCGTGCGCCGCCGTGCGCCGCCAAGCCCCCATGAGCCCCACGCAGCCCGCCCCGGCGCCTGAGCGCACCGACGACGCCGCCGCGCTCGCCGCGACGCTGAGCGCCGGGCGCGCGCCCGAGCAGGGGGAGTACCTGCGCCGCGCGCTGGAGTGCACGCTCGCGCTGCCGCAGCAGGACGAGGCCGGCGGCCGGCGCGGCCACGCCCTCGGCGCTGCGCGCATCGTTCACGAGCTCGGGCTCGATCACGAGGCCGTCGCGGCGGCATTGCTGCACCCGTGCTTCGCCGCCGGCCGGCTCGACGCGTCCGCGCTGGAGAAGCGCTTCGGTGCTTCCCTGCGCCGATTGCTCGGCGGCGTCGTCAGCATGGACGCTCTGCCGGCGGGCGCCTCACTGGAGTCGGCGCGAGCGGGCCGGCGCGCCAGCGCGGAGAACCTGCGCAAGATGTTGATCGCCATGGTCGACGACGTGCGCGTGGTGCTCATCCGGCTGGCCGAGCAGCTGCAGAGCCTGCGCGAGCTGAAGGGCGTCGACGCCGAGGCGCGCCTCGGCGCCGCCCGGGAGACCCTGGATCTGTTCGCGCCGCTGGCGAACCGGCTCGGCGTGTGGCAGCTCAAGTGGGAGCTCGAGGACCTGTCGCTGCGCTACCTGAAGCCGGACGCCTACCGGCAGATCGCGGCGCGACTCGCCGAGCGCCGCGTGGACCGCGAGCGCTACATCGAGGAGCTGATCGTTGCGCTCGAGCGCGGGCTCGCCGGGGCCGGCGTGCGCGCCGAGGTATCGGGACGGCCGAAGCACATCTACAGCATCTGGAAGAAGATGCGGCGCAAGGACGTCGACTTCGACCGCATCTCCGACGTGCGCGGGGTGCGCGTGCTGGTGCCCGACGTGCCGTCGTGCTACGCCGCGCTCGGCGCGGTGCACGGGCTGTGGTCCCCTATCCGCGGCGAGTTCGACGACTACATCGCCACGCCCAAGCAGAACAACTACCAGTCCATCCACACGGCGGTGGTGGGGCCGCAGGGCCGCGTCGTCGAGGTGCAGATCCGCACCCACGCCATGCACGAGGAGAACGAGCTCGGCGTCGCCGCGCACTGGCGCTACAAGGAGCAGGCGAAGGCGAAGGCAGAGGCGGGGCTCGACCGCAAGATCCTGTGGCTGCGTCAGCTGCTCGAGTGGAAGGAGGAGGTGTCGGAGGCCGCCGACCTGGCCGAGGCATTCAGGAGCGACGCCTTCGAGGACCGCGTCTACGTCTTCACGCCCCTGGGCAACGTCGTCGATCTGCCCCAGGGTTCGACGGCACTCGATTTCGCCTACGCCATTCACACGGAGGTCGGTCACCGCTGTCGCGGCGCCAAGGCGGACGGGCGCATCGTTGCGCTGACGCGGCCGCTCGCCACCGGCGAGCAGGTCGAGATCCTCACGGTGAAGAAGGGCGGGCCGAGCCGCGACTGGCTCAACCCGCATCTGGGTTATCTCACGACGTCGCGTGCCCGCGCGCGCGTCCAGCGCTGGTTCAAGGCGGCGGATTTCGATCAGAACCTCGCCGCGGGCCGGGCCGCGCTCGATCGCGAGCTCCATCGCCTCGGCGTCGGCGACGTCAAGTTCGACAAGCTCGCCGCGCAGCTCGGCTATCGCCGCAGCGAGGACTTCCTCGCCGCCATCGGCAGCGGCGATCTCAAGATCTCCCAGGCCGTGGCCTCGCTGCGCGAGCGCATCGTGCCGCCGCGCGAGGTGCCCGAGACGCTGCCGGCGAGCCGCGGCGATCTGCGCGCCGGCGCCTCGCGGGCGCTCGAGATCCTCGGGGTCGGCAACCTGCTGACGCGCATGGCGAGCTGCTGCAGCCCGCTGCCGGGCGACCCGGTGGTGGGCTACATCACGCAGGGCCGGGGCGTGAGCATCCACCGCCGGGACTGCGCCAACGTGCTGCGCTTCGCCGATGCGCGCCACGACCGGCTGGTGGAGGTCGAGTGGGGCAGCGGCGACGGCGCCGAGTACCCGGTGGACATCGAGGTGACCGCCTACGACCGCCACGGGCTGCTGCGCGACATCACCGGCGTGTTCGCCGACGCCAAGATCAATATTGCGGCCGTGCACATGCAGACGAGCCGCAGCGACAACGTCGCGCGCGTGACGCTGACCGCGGCCGTGGGCGACGTCGACAAGCTGAGCGCTTTGCTCGCCCGCGTCGCCCGCATCGGCAACGTCACCGAAGTCCGCCGTCTGTCGCGCTGAGCACGGTGCCGTCGGCGCCTTGGCGACCGCGGCCGATCTCCGCTAAACTCGCCGCCCGCTCGGCGTGCCGGGCGGCGCTCACCGAGCGCTCGCCGCCGGCACGTTCCCGCAGACATCCTCACAGGAGACAGCCCATGAAGCAGGCGGTACGGGTTGCCGTAACCGGCGCCGCGGGTCAGATCAGCTACGGGTTGCTGTTTCGCATCGCGGCGGGCGAGATGCTCGGGCCCGAGCAGCCGGTGATCCTGCAGCTGCTGGAGATCCCCGCGGCCATGGACGTGCTGCGCGGGGTGGTGATGGAGCTCGACGACTGCGCCTTTCCGCTGCTCGAGGGCGTCGTCGCCGGCGACGATCCCGCCGCCGCTTTCGCGGCCGCCGACTACGCCCTGCTCGTCGGGGCGCGGCCGCGCGGGCCGGGCATGGAGCGCAAGGATCTGCTGCAGGCGAACGCCAAGATATTCTCCGCCCAGGGCAAGGCGCTCAACGAGGCGGCGAGCCGCGACGTCAAGGTCCTCGTCGTCGGCAATCCGGCCAACACCAACGCACTCATCGCGTACAGCAACGCCCCGGACCTCGATCCGCGCCAGTTCACGGCCATGACCCGGCTCGACCACAACCGCGCCGTCAGCCAGCTCGCGTCCAAGCTCGGTGCGCACGCCAGCGACGTGCGTCGCATGACCATCTGGGGCAATCACTCCGCCACACAGTTTCCCGACATCAGCCGGGCGACCGTGGGCGGACGCGCGGCGCGCGAGCTCGTCGACGCGCAGTGGGTGCGCGACGAGTTCATCCCCACGGTGCAGCAGCGCGGCGCCGCCATCATCAAGGCCCGCGGCGCCTCGAGTGCGGCCTCGGCCGCCTCCGCCGCCATGGACCACGTGCGCACCTGGGTGCGGGGCACGGATGAGGGCGACTGGGTGAGCATGGCCGTCGTGAGCGACGGCAGCTACGGCGTCGAGCCCGGCCTGGTGTACTCCTATCCGGTGACCTGTCGCGACGGCCGCTACGAGATCGTGCCGGGGCTGGACGTGGACGCCTTCAGTCGCGAGCGCATGCAGCTCACCGAGGCGGAGCTCAGGGAGGAGCGCGCGGGGGTGGCGGATCTCCTCTAGCGGGCCGGCGGCGGGCGCCGACGTGGTTGTGGTCGAGGAGACCGGCGCGGGACGCTTCGTGCAGCGCATCGCCACGGGTAGCCACGAGCTCGTCGCCGACGAGCCCGTGAGCGCGGGCGGCCGCGACGCCGGTCCTTCGCCCTACGATCTGCTGCTGGCCTCGCTCGGCGCGTGCACCGCCATGACCCTGCGCATGTACGCCGAGCGCAAGGGGCTGCCGCTGGAGAAAGTGCGGGTGCGTCTGTCTCACGCCAGGGTCCATGCCCAGGACTGCGCGCGCTGCGACACCCGCGCCGGCAAGCTCGACCGCATCGTGCGCGAGATCGAGCTCGCCGGTGAGCTCAGCGCGGCGCAGCGCGAGCGCCTGCTCGCCATCGCCGAGCGCTGTCCGGTGCACCGCACGCTGCATGCCGAGGTCTGCATCGAGTCGAGCCTGCTCGGCTAGCGCGTCGGCGCCCGTGGCGTGCGTTAGAATCCGCTCTCCGCAGCCCGGGTCGAGGCAACCGTGACCGTCTCCGTCTCCGTCATCATCCCCACGCACAACCGCGCCGCGCTGCTGCCGCGCGCGCTCGGCTCGGTGTTCGCGCAGAGCCGTGCGGCGGACGAGGTGATCGTGGTCGACGACGGCTCCGACGACGGCACCGCCGCTCTGGTGGCGCGGGCGTTTCCCGAGGTGTGCCTGATCACGCAGTGCAACCACGGCGTGAGCCATGCACGCAATCGCGGCATCGACGCCGCCCGCGGCGAGTGGCTCGCTTTTCTCGACTCCGACGACGAGTGGCTGGCGCACAAGATCGAGCGGCAGCTCGCGGCTATCGAGCGCGAGCCCGGCGCCCGCGTGTGTCACACCGACGAGGTCTGGATGCGACGCGGCCGGCGCGTGAATCCCATGGAAAAGCACCGCAAGGGGGGCGGGCGCATCTTCGAGAGCTGTCTGCCGCTGTGCGTCATCTCGCCGTCGGCGGTAATGCTGCATCGCTCCGTGTTCGACGAGTGCGGCGAGTTCGACGAGAGCCTCGAGGCGTGCGAGGACTACGACCTGTGGCTGCGCGTGTGCGTGCGCCTGCCGGTGCTCTACCTGCCCGAGCGGCTGGTGGTCAAGCACGGCGGTCACCAGGACCAGCTCTCGCGCCGGCACTGGGGCATGGACCGCTTCCGCATCCGCGCACTGGAGAAGCTGCTGCGCTCCACGGCTCTGACGCCGGTGCAGGCGCGCGCCACGCTCGCGCAGCTGTGCGCCAAGATCACCGTCTACCTGCACGGCGCCGTCAAGCGCTGCAAGTGGGCGGAGGCGGCCGCGTACGAGTCCCGGCGCGCCTACTACGCTCGGCGACTGGCGGCGCTCGAGGTCGGCGCCGGCAGCGCGCCGATGCGCGCCGAGGCGGGGCCGGCGTGTACCTGATCGTCGCCCTGGCCGCCGAGGCGGCCCCCCTGGTCGAGCACTATGGGCTGCGCGCGGCCCGGCACGCCGGCGCGTTCTCGCTCTACGAGGGCGAGAGGGCGCGGCTCGTCATCTCGGGAATCGGCAAGGTGCACGCGGCGGCGGCGACCGCCTACGTGCACGCGCTCGACGGCGCGCGGCGCAACGCCGCGTGGCTCAACGTCGGCATCGCCGGCCACGCCGAGCGGCCCGTGGGCCAGCTCGTCGCGGCGAGCCGCGTCGTCGACGCCGCCAGCGGGCGCAGCTGGTATCCGCCGCCGCTCGTCGGCGCGCACGCCGAGCGCGCTGAGCTCAGCACCGTCGACGTGCCGGCGAGCGAATACCCCGACGACTTCGTCTACGATATGGAGGCAGCGGGCTTCTACGCCATCGCCGCGCGTGCCAGCACGAGCGAGCTGGTGCAGAGCCTCAAGGTCATCTCGGACAATCGCCACTCCGGCGTCGGGGCCCTCGATGCCGGTGCCGTCGAGCGGTTGATCGCGGCACGGCTCGCCGATATCGACGCTTTTGCGACGGGGCTCGGTGCGCTGGCCGACGAGGCCGCGGCGCTCGAGCGCGCGCCGCCCGAGCTCGAGGCCTTCACGTCGCGATGGCACTTCAGCGTCGCCCAGCGCCACCGCTTGAACCGCCTGCTGCAGCGCTGGTCGCTGCGCGCGGCCGTCTCGCCGTGGTGCGAGCAGCTCGAGCGCTGCCGCGACGGACGCAGCGCCCTGGCCGTGCTCGAGGCGCGGCTGGGGGCGTTGCCGCTCGATCCGTAACGACCCGGGGCGCTGCGCCGCGCAGTGGGCACATTCGCGTGATCGACACCCTCTACATCGAGAACGACGTCGCCGGGCACCCGCGCACGCGGGCGATCGCGGCCCGCTTCGCCGCGGCGACGCGGGTGCGCTGCGAGCGCTACGGCGAGGTGTTCAACCCGCGTGCGCAGAGCTTCCGCCTGCAGAAGCGCAAGCCGGCCTTGATCCTCGCGCGCAAGTTCGACCGCCTGGTGCTCGACGCGCCGGCGGGCTACGGCATCGGCGGCGTGCACAACTACTACTTCTCCCACATGATGAACTGCCTCTACGACTGCCGTTACTGCTTTCTGCAGGGCATGTACCGCTCGGCGCACTACGTGGTCTTCGTCAACTTCGAGGACTTCGCCGCGGCCATGGACGCGCGGCTGGCGCAGCACCCGGGCGAGGCGGTCTGGTTCTTCTCCGGCTACGACTGCGACAGCCTCGCGTTCGAGCCGGCGACGGGCTTCCTCGATCACTTCCTGCCGTTCTTCGCCCGCCGTCCCCGCGCCCGGCTCGAGATCCGCACCAAGAGCACGCAGATCCGGCGCCTGCTCGACGCGCCGCCGCTCGCGAACGTGGTCGTGGCCTTCAGTCTGACCCCGCGCGAGAGCGCGCGCGCCCTCGAGCACCGGGTGCCGTCGCTGCAACGCAGGCTGGAGGCCATGGGTCAGCTCGCACGCCGCGGCTGGCGGCTCGGGCTGCGCTTCGACCCGCTCATCGACGCCGCCGACTTCGAGCCGCGATACCGGCGGCTGTTCCGCGAGGTGTTCGCGGCCGTGGATGCGCGTGCGCTGCACTCGGTGACACTGGGCGCCTTTCGCATGCCCCGGGATTTCTTCCGCAATGTCGTGCGCATGTTTCCCGACGAGCCGTTGTTCGCGGGGCCGCTGGCAGACGACGGCGCGGGCCTGGTGGGCTATGGGGCCGAGCGCGAGCGGCAGATGCTCGAGTTCTGCCTGCACGAGCTGCTGCGCTACGTGAGCGTCGAGCGCGTGTTCTCCTGCGACGCCGGCGCGCGTCCCGCCATCGCGGGTGCAGGCTCCTGCGTGGCGGCGTGCGGCTAGCAACGTGAGCGCGGCGCGCACCGTGGTCGTCACCGGGGCCAGCTCGGGCATCGGCCGTGCCGTCGTCGCGCAGCAGCTCGCGGCGGGTCGGCACGTGATCGGCATCGCCCGCGACGCCGGCGCCGCCCCCGGCGGCCGCTACACCGCCGTCGCCCTCGACCTGGCGGAGCTCGCCGCACTGCCCGAGCGCCTCACCGCGCTGGCGCGCGCGCACCCCGACGTCTGCGCCGTCGTCTGCTGTGCCGGAGCGGGCCGCTTCGGCTCGCTGGAGGAGTTCGCCTACGCCGACATCCGTGAGCTCATCGACCTCAACCTGACGAGCCCGGCCATGGTCGCGCGCGCCTTTCTGCCGCTGATGAAGCGCAACGGCGGCGGCGACCTCGTGTTCATCGGCTCGGAGGCCGCGCTGGCCGGCGCCCGGCGCGGCGCGGTCTATGCCGCCAGCAAGTTCGGCCTGCGCGGGCTGGCGCAGTCGCTGCGCCAGGAGTGCGGCTCGCGCGGGGTGCGCGTGTGCATCGTCAACCCCGGCATGGTGCGCACGGAGTTCTTCGACGCGCTCGCGTTCGAGCCCGGCGACGATCCCGCCCACTACATCGAGCCCGAGGACGTGGCCGCCGCCGTCGGCCTCGTCCTCGACGCGCGTCGCGAGACGGTGTTCGACGAGATAAACCTCTCGCCGCTGACCAGGGTGGTGCGCAAGAAGCCGGTCCGCGGCGAGGACTGACGCCGCGTGGCGGGCGAGGGCGAGAGCGGGGCCGCCATGCGCGGCGCGCGCGCGCACGCTGCGGTGCTCGAGCGGCTGCGCCGGGGCGGCGTTGCCTACGAGCTCGTGCACCACCGTCCCATCCGCACCGTCGCCGAGGCCGAGCGTTTTGCGCCCGAGCTCCTCGGCGCCCTGATCAAGACGGTGGTGTTCGCCATCCCCGGCCCGCGCTGGGTCCTGGCGGCGGTGCGCGCCGGCGAGCGCATCGACTACAAGGCGCTCGCCGCCGAGCTCGGCGTCAACCGGCGCGCGCTGCGCGCGCTCTCGCCGGAGCAGGTGGAGCGCTCGCTCGGCTTCGCGGTGGGGGGCGTGGGTCCGTTCGCGCTCCGTGCCGAGGACATCGTCGTCTTCGACGCGGCGCTGGCCGGCGGCGGGCGCGTCTTCTGCGGCAGCGGCATCACCACCGCCACCGTCGCCGTCGGGCTGGACGCGCTGGCGCGGCTGAGCGGCGCTCGCTTCGCCGCCATCGCCCGGCGCCCGCCGCCCGAGACGGATCGCGGCTGAGGCGCGGGCGGCGCCCTCTCAGCCGCCCGACGCCAGGCGGTGCGCGGCGCGGGTGGTCTCCGGCAGGCGGTAGCGGGGCGCGCAGGCGAGCACCAGCGCGATGGCCGCGGGCAGCGACACGCGGTGACCGACGGAGACGTAGAGGGGGCGTTTGCCCGTGCGCGTGCGCACCACCGCGCCGATCTGCTCGTCGCCGTCGAGGAGCGGCTCCCACGCGCCCTTCTGCAGGTCGGGCTCGCGGTGCACGCCGATCAGCCGCGACTTGGCGACGCCCACCGCGGGGACTCCCGCGGCGAGGCCGAAGTGACAGGCGAGGCCGAAGCGGCGCGGGTGCGCCAGCCCCTGGCCGTCGCACAGGACCACGTCGGGCCGGATGCGCAGCCCGGCCATCGCCTCCAGAAGCACCGGGATCTCGCGGAAGGAGAGATAGCCGGGCACGTAGGGAAAGCGCACCGGCAGGCGCGCGAGCGCCTGATCGCAGAGCTCGAGGCCGGGGAACGACAGCACCGCCACCGCGCCTCGGACCACCGCGTTGCCGGCCTCGAAGCCGACGTCGGTGCCGGCGACGTGGCGCACCGGGCCGAAGTCGTCGCGGGCAACGATGCGGTGGCGCAGGCGGTTCTGAATGTCCTTCGCCTGCGCCACGGAGACCTCCCAGTCGTGCAGCGCGCGCGAGGGGCGGCGTCGCCGCCGGCGCACTCCCTCGGGTGTACCCATGGGCCGCCCTGATACAATGCTCGGGTCTGTTATTTTGACTCGCCGGGCGCCGGCGGTGCACGCCGCCCGCGCGCATCCCCGCGCCCGCGCGGGCGCGACGACGCATCGGAGGACGGGTTTATGCAGGTGAGGCTGGCCGTGGCCGGCGCCGCCGGGCGCATGGGGCGCGCCGTGATCCAGGCGAGCCAGGGCAACGCCGAGGTGGTGCTCGGGGCCGCGCTCGAGCGGCCCGGCAGCGATCTCGTCGGCGTCGACGCCGGCGAACTCGCCGGCGTGGGCCGTCTCGGCATCGCCGTCGCCGACGCCCTCGACGGGCTCGATTTCGACGTCGTCATCGACTTCACCGAGCCCGCCGCCACCCTCGCCCACGTCGAGGCATGCCTCGCCGCCGGGCGGCGCATGGTCATCGGCACCACCGGGCTCGACGAGCAGGCGCGCGGGCGCATCGCCGCGGCGGCCGAGAACATCGCCATCGTGCTGGCGCCGAACATGAGCGTGGGCGTCAACCTGTGCCTGGGCCTGCTGCAGCTCGCGGCGCGCACCCTCGGCGACGACGCCGACATCGAGATCATCGAGGCGCACCACCGACACAAGGTTGACGCGCCGTCGGGCACGGCGCTGCGCATGGGAGAGGTCATCGCCGAGGCCCTCGGCCGGCGCCTGGACGCGTGCGCGGTCTACGCCCGCGAAGGCAACGTCGGCGCGCGGCCGCCCGGCGCGATCGGCTTCGCCACCGTGCGCGCCGGCGACATCGTCGGCGAGCACACGGCGCTGTTCGCGAGCGCCGGCGAGCGCATCGAGATCACGCACCGGGCGACGAGCCGCGTGAACTTCGCCGCCGGCGCGGTGCGCGCAGCGTGCTGGCTGATGCAGCAACGCAGCGGGCTTTTCGACATGCGTGACGTGCTCGGGCTGCGTTGAAGTGCACGACGCCGGCGGGATAGACTGCGGCCATCGATGAATCGACTCTTCGCGCCCGGGGAGGAAGCCGCACGGCTTGCTCCCTTTTTTGCATGCGCCGCCTCGAGCTGCGCGCGGCACGCGGCGACGTGATGACGCTTCCCATGGAAGACGCTCCCCGATGACCCGGCCCGCCCTGCTCGCGCTGGCCGACGGCACCGTGTTCCGCGGCCGCGCCGTCGGCAGCCACGGCACGGCGGTCGGCGAGGTCGTCTTCAACACCGCCATGACCGGCTATCAGGAGATCCTCACGGATCCGTCCTACGCCCGCCAGATCGTCACGCTGACTTACCCGCACATCGGCAACACGGGCACCAACGACGAGGACCTCGAGTCCGACGCGGTGCACGCGACGGGGCTCGTCATCCGCAGCCTCCCGGCCCGTGTCAGCAGCTGGCGGGCGCGGCAGTCGCTGCCGGAGTTCCTGCGCGAGCACGGCGTGGTGGCCATCGGCGACATCGACACGCGCCGTCTCACGCGCGCGCTGCGCGAGAAGGGCGCCCAGGGCGGCTGCATCGTGGCCGGCGAGGGCGCGGACGCCGCGCAGGCGGTGGCGCGCGCGCGGTCCTTCCCGGGGCTCGCCGGGATGGATCTCGCGCGCGAGGTCAGCGTCGCCGAGCCCTACGTGTGGCGGCAGGGCACGTGGGCGCTCGGCGAGGGCTACCGTGCCGGCGCGCCGACGCGCTTCGCCGTGCTCGCCTACGATTTCGGCATCAAGCGCAACATCCTGCGCAAGCTGGCCGAGCGTGGCTGCGAGATCACCGTGGTGCCGGCCACCACCCCGGCCGCGGAGGCGCTGCGCCGCGGCGCCGACGGCGTGTTCCTGTCCAACGGCCCGGGCGACCCCGAGCCCTGCGACTACGCCATCGCGGCGGTGCGCGACATCGTGCGGGCCGGCGTGCCCGTCTTCGGCATCTGTCTCGGGCACCAGCTGCTGGCGCTCGCCTCGGGGGCACGCACGGTGAAGATGAAGTTCGGGCATCACGGCGCCAATCACCCGGTGCAGGAGCTCGACAGCGGACGCGTGTTCATCACCAGCCAGAATCACGGCTTCGCCGTCGACGAGCAGGGCCTGCCCGACGGGCTGCGGGTGACCCATCGCTCGCTGTTCGACGGCTCGGTGCAGGGCCTCGCGCGCACCGATCGGCCGGCGTTCTCCTTTCAGGGGCATCCCGAGGCGAGCCCCGGCCCCCACGACGTCGATCTGCTGTTCGATCGCTTCGTCGAGCTCATGCAGGCGCATCGGCGCACATCGCCGGAGGCGGACACGACCCATGCCCAGACGCGCTGACATCGACAGCGTGCTCATCATCGGCGCGGGTCCGATCGTCATCGGCCAGGCCTGTGAGTTCGACTATTCCGGCGTGCAGGCGTGCAAGGCCCTGCGCGACGAGGGCTACCGCGTGGTGCTGGTGAACTCCAACCCCGCGACCATCATGACCGACCCCGAGTTCGCCGACGCCACCTACATCGAGCCGATCCACTGGCAGGCGCTGGCGCGCATCATCGAGCGCGAGCGCCCCGACGCGCTGCTGCCCACCATGGGCGGGCAGACGGGGCTCAACTGCGCCCTCGATCTGGTGCGCGAGGGCGTCCTCGGCGCCTTCGGCGTGGAGATGATCGGCGCCACGCGCGAGGCCATCGACAAGGCCGAGGACCGCGAGCTGTTCAAGCAGGCGATGAGTCGCATCGGGCTCGAGACCGTGGCCGGCGCCATCGCCCGCAGCCTGGACGACGCGTGGGAGGTGCTGCAGAGCGTCGGCTACCCCGCCATCATCCGGCCGTCGTTCACGCTCGGGGGCAGCGGCGGCGGCGTCGCCTACAATCGCGAGGAGTTCCTCGAGATCTGCACGCGCGGTCTGGACGCCTCGCCGACGAACGAGCTGCTGATCGAGCAGTCCATTCTCGGCTGGAAGGAGTTCGAGATGGAGGTGGTGCGCGACCGGCGCGACAACTGCATCATCGTGTGCACCATCGAGAACGTCGACCCCATGGGCGTGCACACCGGCGACTCCATCACCGTGGCGCCGGCGCAGACGCTCACGGACAAGGAGTACCAGCGCATGCGCGACGCCTCCATCGCCGTGCTGCGCGAGATCGGCGTCGACACCGGCGGCTCCAACGTGCAGTTCGCCGTCGATCCCGCCAGCGGTCGCATGGTCGTCATCGAGATGAACCCGCGCGTATCGCGCTCCTCGGCGCTGGCGTCCAAGGCCACCGGTTTCCCCATCGCCAAGGTCGCCGCCAAGCTCGCCGTCGGCTACACGCTCGACGAGTTGAGCAACGAGATCACCGGCGGGGCCACGCCGGCGTCGTTCGAGCCGACCATCGACTACGTCGTCACCAAGATCCCGCGCTTCGCTTTCGAGAAGTTCCGCCAGGCCGACCCCACGCTCACCACGCAGATGAAGTCGGTGGGCGAGGTCATGGCCATCGGCCGCACCTTCCAGGAGTCGCTGCAAAAGGCCATCCGCGGCCTCGAGACCGGGCTCTACGGCCTGGAGTCGATGTTCGGCCCCGGGGCGCTCGAGGGCGACGCGCGCGGCACGCGCAAGCTCATCGAGACGCGCCTGCGCGTGCCGGGGCCGAAGCGGCTGTGGTACCTCGCCGACGCGCTGCGTGCCGGCCTCGACATCGACGAGATCTTCCGGCTGAGCGCCATCGACCCGTGGTTCCTGGCCGAGATCGCCGAGATCGTCGACGTCGAGGGCGAGATCGCCCGCGCGCACCGCCTCGACGGCGTCGATGCCGCGACCCTGCGCGGCTGGAAACGTCGCGGCTTCTCCGACCGGCGCATCGCGCAGCTCGCCGGCGTCGACGAAGGCGCGGTGCGCCGCCGCCGCATCGAAGCCGGGGTGCGCCCCGTGTTCAAGCGCGTCGATTCCTGCGCCGCGGAGTTCGCCACCCCCACGGCCTACCTCTACTCCACCTACGAAGAGGAGTGCGAGGCGGACCCGCAGGCCCGCGAGAAGGTGATGGTGCTCGGCGGCGGACCCAACCGCATCGGCCAGGGCATCGAGTTCGACTACTGCTGCGTGCACGCTTCCATGGCGCTCAGGGACGACGGCCTGCAGACCATCATGGTGAACTGCAACCCCGAGACCGTGTCCACCGACTACGACACCTCGGACCGGCTGTACTTCGAGCCGCTGACGCTCGAGGACGTGCTCGAGATCGTGCACGTGGAGAAGCCCGACGGGGTGATCGTGCAGTACGGCGGCCAGACGCCGCTCAAGCTCGCCCGCGAGCTCGCGCGTGCCGAGGTCCCCATCATCGGCACCTCGCCCGAGTCGATACACCGCGCCGAGGACCGCTCGCAGTTCCAGGCGCTGCTGCAGACGCTCGGGCTGCAGCAGCCGCCGAACCGCACCGCCGCGAGCACCGCGCAGGCCCTCGAGCGGGCCGAGGAGATCGGCTACCCCATCGTGGTGCGGCCCTCCTACGTGCTCGGCGGACGCGCCATGCAGATCGTGCACGGCGCCGAGGATCTGCGCGCCTACATGGACGCGGCGATCGAGGTGTCCAACGAGTCGCCGGTGCTGCTCGATCGCTTCCTGAGCGACGCCATCGAGGTCGACGTCGACGCCGTGAGCGACGGCCGCGAGGTGATCATCGGCGGGATCATGGAGCACATCGAGCAGGCGGGCGTGCACTCGGGCGACTCCGCCTGCTCCCTGCCGCCGCACAGCCTCGGCGAGGAGATCCAGGCTCGGCTTCGCGAGCAGACGCGCCGGCTCGCCCTGGGCCTCGACGTGGTGGGGCTCATGAACGTGCAGTTCGCCGTCAAGGACGGCGAGATCTTCGTGCTCGAGGTCAACCCGCGGGCGTCGCGCACGGTGCCCTTCGTCTCCAAGGCCACGGCCCGGCCGCTCGCCAAGATCGCCGCACGCTGCATGGCCGGGCGCAGTCTGTCGAGTCAGCACGTTCGCAGCGAGGTCGTCCCGGGCTACTACTCGGTGAAGGAGGCGGTCTTCCCCTTCGTCAAGTTCCCCGGCGTCGACACGCTGCTCGGGCCGGAGATGAAGAGCACCGGCGAGGTCATGGGCATCGGGCGCAGCTTCGGCGAGGCCTTCGACAAGTCCCAGCGGGCCGCGGGCTGCCCCATCCCGCACACGGGGCGGGCCTTCATCAGCGTCAAGCACGAGGACAAGCAGGCCGTGATCGAGATTGCCCGCTACCTGGCCGGGCACGGCTTCGATCTCGTCGCCACGCGCGGCACGGCGCGGGCGCTGCGCGCAGCCGGCATCGACGTCGACAACGTCAACAAGGTGAGGGAGGGGCGCCCCCACGTGGTCGACATGATCAAGAACGATGAAATACACTTGATCGTGAACACCACTGCCGGAAGGCAGAGCTACAGGGATTCTTACGTCATCCGGCGTGAGGCGCTGGATCACAAGATCACCTATTTCACGACCCTGGCCGCGGCGCGGGCGGCGTGTGCCGCGCACCGCATGGCCGCCGAGGTCGACGTCAATCGTTTGCAGAGCCTGCACGAAGAGATCGCGGCATGAGCAGGGTATTGTTGACCGTCGCCGGCGCCGAGCGGCTGCGACAGGAGCTGAAGCGGCTCAAGTCCGAAGACCGCCCGCGCGCCATCGAGGCGCTCGCGGAAGCGCGCTCGCACGGCGATCTGTCGGAGAACGCCGAGTACGATGCCGCCCGCGACCACCAGGGTTTCATCGAGGGGCGCATCGCCGAGCTCGAGGGCAACCTGGCGCGTGCCGAGATCATCGAGCCGCGCGAGGTCGACGGCCGCGGCAGGATCGTCTTCGGTGCGACCGTCGAGCTCCACGATGCCGAGGCCGACAAGCGGGTGAGCTATCAGATCGTCGGCGACCTCGAAGCCGACCTCGAACGCGGCCAGATTTCCCTCGGCTCGCCCATGGCGCGCGCCTTGATCGGCAAGGAGGTCGGCGACGACATCGAGGTGAACACGCCCGGCGGCACCCGTTTCTACGAGGTGCTCGACGTGCGTTACGTCTGAGCCGTACCCGCAGCGGCGATTGCGAACGCGTGGGCCGCAGTGCGCGCCGCTCCGGCACCGCCGTCGAAGGTGCGTTCCTCGAACTGCACCCCGCCGTCCCTGTCGACGAGTATGACCGTCGAGCTGCGCGTTCCGTATTGCCCGGTGCGCACGAAGATCGGCGAGTAAGCGCTCTCGAGCGCGGGCGCGACACCGCTCGCCGGCAGCTCGTGCGGCGCCGCCGGCGTCGTGTCCGCGAGCAGCGCGAACAGTCCCTCCCGCAGCGCCGGAGCGTCGGCGCCGAGCAGCCGCCGCAGCGCCTCTTTGCCGCGCCGCACCTTCGGCCAGGGGGTGTCGAGAAGGTGGTTGCTGAGCGCGTGCACCTCGTCGTCCAGCGGCAGCGGCCGCGGCCCGCGGTTGGAGTAGTAGTGCAGGTGAGCGCCGACGCCCGCCACCAGGCTGAAGCCGTTGTACTCCCCGCCCCGGCGCGCCAGCGCGCCGATGTAGGCGCCGGCGTCGGCGTCGCCGCGCAGGAAGTCGCTCACCAGGTGGCCGCGCGAGAGGCGGTCGTCGCGTTGGTCGCCGGGGTCGCGGTAGTTGGTCACGGCGGCGAAGCGGCCGTGGCGGGTGATGCCGAGCCAGGTGCCGCCGTGGAGCAGGTCACGGCCGGCGAGCACGTCGGGCGCGTCGCCCCAGAAAGCGGCCGCCGCGGTCGGGCGGGCGTAGTGCTCGTCGCGGTTGGCGGCGACGATCAGCGCGTAGCGCGGGTGGCTGTCGATGGCGAAGAGGAGGAAGCACATGGCGCGCACGCGCTCACGCGTCGTCGGGGTGTTGCCCGCCGGGAAGGCGGATCCGGGGGTCGGCGCCCGGGCGGTAGATCAGCGCAACCTTGCCGATGTGCTGCACCGCGACGGCGCCCGCGTGCCGGCAGATGGCGGCGATCATGCGTGTGCGCTCGACCCGCGACGGCTCGTGCAGACGGATCTTGAGCAGCTCGTGGCGGGCGAGCGCGGCGTCGATCTCGCTCATCACGGCATCGCTGACGCCGCCGGCGCCCACCTGCACGCTCACCGGCCTGTGGTGTGCCAGCGCACGCAGATAGCTGCGTTGCTTGCCGCTCAACTCGACCATGCTCAGAAACCTGACCCGCGCCGTGCCTGCCGGGGCCCGGCGCATGCGATGTTAGACTGCCCCGGCATGAAGGTTGCGCCTGACAGGGCGGCGGGGCGGATGACAACGGTCCGCGCGGCCGCGGCGACACGGCGACGCGCGAACCGGCGCCGCAGTTTATGCCAGCGCGCCCGGGCGCGGCCACCCGGCGGCGGTCGCGGGCAGCGCTGATGGCGCCGCCGCAGTCCCGCAAGCGCGGACGCCAGTGGCTGGCGCGTCACCGCGCCGACGCCTTCGTCCGGCGGGCCCGCAGCGACGGCTACCGCTCGCGCGCCGCCTTCAAGCTCGCCGAGATCGACCGCCGCGATCGGCTGCTCAGAGCGGGCATGACCGTGCTCGACCTCGGCGCCGCGCCGGGGGGATGGTCGCAGTATGCCGCGCAGCGACTCGGCGGCAAAGGCCGTATCGTGGCCGTGGATCTGCTCGCCATGGGCGCGGTGCCGGGCGTCGAATTCCTGCAGGCGGACATCCGCGACGCCGATCTCGCCACGCGCGTCATGGCGCGGCTGGGACGGCCCGCCGACCTTGTAATCTGCGACATGGCGCCCAATATTACGGGTGTGGCCGTGACCGATCAGGCGCGCTCCCTGGAGTTGCTCGAGGCGGTGCTCGCCTGCTGCCGCGCGGTGCTGCGGGAGGGCGGCACCCTGCTGGTGAAGCTCTTCGAAGGCGAGCAGGCACAGTCGTTCCGGGCGCGCTGCGAGACGCTCTTCGCACGCGTTGCCACGCGCAAGCCGCCGGCATCGCGCTCGCAGAGTCGGGAGTTCTACCTGCTCGCCATCGGTTTCGCGCCGGCGCGCGCAGCGGGCCCGTGAGCCGCTCGCCACGGGTTGCCACACGGGCCGTCGTGTTGTATTGCCGCGGCTCAGGGCGCAGAATCGGGGCACCGGGCACGCCGCCGCGAGCGTTGCAAGCCCGCGCCGGCGCGCACGGGGTCAATACATACTCGCGCGTCGCGGGTCAGAGGACGTGACATTGAACAGTCTTACCAAGAATTTGATCCTGTGGCTGGTCGTCGCCATGGTGCTCATGGCGGTGTTCAACAATTTCGCGCCGCGGGAGGGCGCCTCGAGTCGCGAGATCGACTACTCGACCTTCCTCGCGGAGGTGAAGGCCGGCCACGTGAACGAGGTGATCATCGAGGGGCGCACCATCCAGGGTAAGACCCAGGGCGGCGATGCCTTCGTCACCTACTCACCCGGCGATCCGGACCTCGTCACCGATCTGCTCAACAACGGCGTCGCCATCAAGGCGAAAAAGGAAGAGTCGCCTTCGCTGCTGATGCAGGTATTCATCAGCTGGTTTCCCCTCCTGCTGCTGATCGGCGTGTGGATATTCTTCATGCGGCAGATGCAGGGCGGCGGCGGCCGCGGCGCGCTGTCCTTCGGCAAGAGCCGTGCGCGCATGCTCACCGAAGACAAGAACAAGGTGACCTTCGACGACGTCGCCGGCGTCGAGGAGGCCAAGGAAGAGGTGCAGGAGCTCGTCGAGTTCCTGAGTGACCCGAGCAAGTTCCAGAAGCTCGGCGGGCGTATCCCGCGCGGCGTGCTCATGACCGGCAGCCCCGGCACGGGCAAGACGCTGCTCGCGAAGGCCATCGCCGGCGAGGCGAAGGTGCCGTTCTTCTCCATCTCGGGCTCGGATTTCGTCGAGATGTTCGTCGGCGTCGGCGCCTCCCGGGTGCGCGACCTGTTCGAGCAGGCGAAGAAGAACGCGCCCTGCATCATCTTCATCGACGAGATCGATGCCGTGGGGCGCCACCGCGGCGCCGGCCTCGGCGGCGGTCACGACGAGCGCGAGCAGACGCTCAACCAGCTGCTCGTGGAGATGGACGGGTTCGAGGGCAACGAGGGCGTCATCGTCATCGCCGCGACGAACCGCCCCGACGTGCTCGATCCCGCCCTGCTGCGGCCGGGACGTTTCGACCGTCAGGTGCACGTGCCGCTGCCCGACATACGTGGCCGCGCGCAGATTCTCAAGGTGCACATGCGCAAGGTGCCGGTGGCGGACGACGTCGACGCCAGCATCATCGCCCGCGGCACGCCCGGATTCTCCGGCGCGGATCTCGCCAACCTCGTCAACGAGGCGGCGCTGTTCGCGGCGCGTGCCGGCAAGCGGCTGGTGACCATGGAGCAGTTCGAGCTCGCCAAGGACAAGGTGCTGATGGGCGTGGAGCGGCGCTCCATCGTGATGCCGGAGAAGGAGCGGCTCAACACCGCCTACCACGAGTCCGGCCACACCGTGGTGGCGAAGGTATTGAAGAACACCGACCCGGTGCACAAGGTGACGATCATCCCGCGCGGGCGCGCCCTCGGCGTCACCATGCAGCTGCCGGAGGAGGATCGCTACAGCCACGACCGTGAGTACCTCCTCGCGCGTATCGCCGTGCTCATGGGAGGGCGAATCGCCGAGGAGCTGTTCATGGGGCAGATGACCACCGGCGCCGCGAACGACTTCGAGCAGGCCACCGAGCTCGCTCAGAAGATGGTCTCGCGATGGGGCATGAGCGACGAGCTCGGCACGCGCATCTACGGCGAGAACCAGTCGGAGGTGTTCCTCGGCCGCGACGTCACCACGCATCGCAACCTGAGCAACGCCACGGCGGAGAAGGTCGACCGCGAGATCACGCGCATCATCGACGAGCAGTACACGCGCGCGCGGCGCATCATCGACGACAACAGCGCCAAGATCGAGATCATGGCGAAGGCGCTGATGGAGTGGGAGACGCTCGAGTCCGATCAGATCGACGCCATCATGGCCGGCAAGGAGCCGCGTCCGCCGGCGTCGGGCTCCGGCGAGTCGAAGCCGGGCGGCAAGGACAAGCGCGACAAGCAGGATCAGGCGCCGATCAAGCCGCGCATGGACACGCCGGCCGGCGACCAGGCCTGACGCCCGCCGCGGCGGCGCGTGCCGCCCGGCGCTGACTCCCCCCGTCGCTCCCGACCCGTGGCGCGCGTCCTCGAATGCGGCGGCCGCGCGCTCGACCTCGGGCGCACGGCGGTCATGGGCATCCTCAACGTCACTCCCGACTCCTTCTCCGACGGCGGGCGCTTTCTCGAGCGCGATGCGGCCATCCGCCACGCCGAGGACATGGCGCGCGCGGGCGCCGATGTGATCGACGTCGGCGGCGAGTCCAGCCGTCCCGGCGCCGAGCCGGTGCCGGTGCAGCGGGAGCTCGACCGCGTGCTGCCCGTCGTCGAGGCGCTCGCCGGCGCGGTGGCGGTGCCGATCTCGATCGACACCACCAAGCCCGAGGTCATGCGTGCCGCGGTGTCCGCCGGCGCCGGCCTGGTGAACGACATCTCGGCGCTGCGCGCACCGGGGGCGCTCGAGACCGCGGCTGAGCTGGGCGTGCCCGTGTGCCTGGTGCACATGCGCGGCGAGCCGCGCACGATGCAGCGGGACCCCGTCTACGACGACGTCGTCGCCGAGGTCGCGCGGTTCCTGCGCGAGCGCTGCGCGGCGTGCGTCGCCGCGGGCATCGACCCGCAGCGCCTGCTCGTGGACCCGGGCATCGGCTTCGGCAAGACGGCGGCGCACAACCTTGCGCTGCTGCGCGGGCTCGACCGCCTCGCCGGCCTGGGAGCGCCGCTTGTGGTGGGGCTGTCGCGCAAGTCCTTTCTCGGACGGATACCGGGCCTGCCGCCCGGCGAGCGCGTGCACGCGAGCGTGGCGCTGGCGCTGTTCGCCGTTCAGCACGGCGCGCGTGTCGTGCGCGTGCACGACGTCGCGCCCACGGTGCAGGCGCTGCGGGCGTTCGCGTGGGCCGTCGGCGGCGACGCCGGCGCGTCGGCTTCTTAAGCCGCCGCGGGGGCTTTCTGCTATGATCCGCCGTTCGGAGTCCATGGTGCAGACACAGCAGTTTTTCGGCACTGACGGGGTGCGTGGCCGCGTCGGCGAAGAGCCGATCACGCCGCAGACCGTGCTCAAGCTGGGCTGGGCCGCCGGCCGCGTGCTGGGCGGCGGGGCGCGCGGCGCCAAGGTCATCATCGGCAAGGACACCCGCGTGTCGGGCTACCTTCTCGAGTCGGCCCTGGAGGCGGGTCTGTCGGCGGCGGGCGTCGACATCTCCCTGCTCGGGCCGATGCCGTCGCCGGGCATCGCCTACCTCACGCGCACCGCCCGCGCCCGTGCGGGCATCGCCATCAGCGCCTCGCACAATCCCTTCGACGACAACGGCATCAAGTTCTTCTCGCCCGAGGGCACCAAGCTCGCCGACGAGACCGAGCTTGCGATCGAGCGGCTGATGGCCGAGCCGTTGACGATCGTGCCGTCCGCGCGGCTGGGCAAGGCGGAGCGTTTCGCCGACGCCGCCGGTCGCTACATCGAGTTCTGCAAGGGGACGATCCCCCACCCGATGAACCTGCAGGGCATGCGCGTCGTCATCGACTGCGCCAACGGCGCGGCCTACCACGTGGCCCCGGACGTGTTCGAGGAGCTCGGCGCCGAGGTCGTCGCGATGGGGGTACAGCCCGACGGCTTCAACATCAACAGGGACTGCGGCTCCACCGCGACGCAGGCGCTCCAGCGCGCGGTGCGCGAGCGGAGCGCGGACGTGGGCATCGCGCTCGACGGCGACGGCGATCGTGTCATCCTCGTCGACTCCGACGGCGAGCGCGTCGACGGCGACCAGATACTCTACGTCCTGGCGACGTGGCGCAACGCCGCGGGCCGGCTCGGCGGAGGCGTCGTCGGCACCCTTATGAGCAACTTCGGCCTGGAGCAGGCCTGCCGTGCCGGGGGCATTGCCTTCCGGCGCGCGCCGGTGGGCGATCGCTACGTCATGAGCCGTCTGCTCGAGGAGGGCTGGCTGCTCGGCGGCGAGTCTTCGGGTCACATCATCTGCCTCGACAAGAGCACCACCGGCGACGGCATCATCGCGGCCCTGCAGGTGCTGCAGGCCATGGTGGAGACGAACCGCGGCCTGAAGGAGCTCAAGGCCGGCATGCAGGTGCTGCCGCAGACGCTCATCAACGTGCGTGTCGAGGCCAACGGCAACGACGCCGCCTACCGCGCTCTCGGCGACGCGGCGCGTGTGCGCGAGGCGGTGCTCGACGCCGAGCGGGAGCTGGCGGCCGGCGGACGGGTGCTGGTGCGGCCTTCGGGCACAGAGCCGCTCATCCGCGTCATGGTCGAGGGGGGCGACGCCGATCAGGTCGCACGCATCGGGCGCGAGATCGCCGATGCGGTCGAAAGCGCGGCCGGCGAGCTCGCCTGAAGCGCGGCCTGCGTGCCGTGCCCGGCGTTGCTTTCTGATCGACCCGCCGTTACCATCTCGCGCGCTTTTCCGGTGCCGGGGCGCGCCGCCGCGGTGATGCGCGATGCCGAGCGGCGTCGCGGGATCCCCCGGCCACAGCACGATCCGGAGGCATGAGGTGCGACGCCCACTGGTGGCGGGCAACTGGAAGATGAACGGCAGCCGCGACGAGGCCGGGAGGCTGGTGCGCGACATTGTCGACGGCCTGCCCGCGGGGGGCGGCGTCGAAGTGGTGCTCTGCCCGCCGTTCATCCTCATGGCACAGGTGGCCGCGCTTGCCGGCTCGGGTCACGGCGTGACCTGGGGCGGGCAGAACGTGGACACGCACCTGTCGGGGGCGTACACGGGCGAGACCTCGGCGCTCATGCTGCGCGATCACGGCGCCACCCACGTCATCGTCGGGCACTCCGAGCGGCGCACGCTCTATGGCGAGACCGACGAGATCGTCGCGGAGAAGTTCGCCGTGGCGCAGGCCAACGGACTGGTGCCGATACTGTGCATCGGTGAGTCGCTGGCCGAGCACGAGGCGGGACGCACCGAGAGCGTGGTCGCGCAGCAGCTCGACGCGGTGCTCGAGCGTGTGGGCATTGCAGGCCTCGACGGGGTCGTGGTGGCCTACGAGCCGGTGTGGGCAATCGGCACCGGCAGGACGGCGAGCCCCGAGCAGGCGCAGCAGGTGCATGGCGTGGTGCGTTCCAGGCTGGCACAGCTCGACGGCGACGTGGCGGCGCGCCTGCGCATCGTCTACGGCGGCAGCGTCAAGGCGGACAACGCTCACGGCCTGTTCGCTCAGCCCGACATCGATGGCGGCTTGATCGGCGGCGCGTCGCTCAACGCCGAAGAATTTCTGAACATTTGCCGGGCAGCCGGCTGAGCGTGAATTGCCATGATCGTAAACATTCTTCTCATCGTATTCGTGATCGTCGCAATCGCGATGATCGTGCTCATCCTGCTGCAGCAGGGCAAAGGGGCGGACATGGGCGCGGCCTTCGGCGGCGGGTCGTCGGCGACACTGTTCGGTGCGCGCGGCTCCGCCAACTTCCTCAGCAGGACGACGGCCGTGCTGGCGACGATCTTCTTTCTCGTGTGTTTGACGCTCGCGTTCATCTACACGCAGCGCAGCGGCCCGCGCAGCGTGACCGAGACCGTGCCCGTCGAGCAGAGCCCGGCGCCGGCGCCGGCCGCGCCGAGCGTCCCGGTTTCCGAAGTGCCGCCTGTCCCGGTACAATCGGAACAGTCCGAGGGCGGCGACGCGGCCGAGGTGCCGCAGTAGCCGCGACGTCGCGCGCAGGACCGGCGCTGGGGTACGGCGGGCCGCGGTCGCATCCTTGGAGCGGCGCAGCGACGCTCGCTCGCCGGCGCGAACGGAACACGATCGCCGAAGTGGTGGAATTGGTAGACACGCCGTCTTGAGGGGGCGGTGGCGCGAGCCGTGCCGGTTCGAGTCCGGCCTTCGGCACCAGATTTCGCATCCCACAGCAGCGCCGCGGGTGAACGATGCTCGAGAACTACATCCCGATACTCATCTTTCTCGCGGTGGGGTTGGCCGTGGGCGCCGGCGCGATGGGAATCGGGCGTCTGCTCGGCCCCCACAGGCCGGATGCCGAGAAGCTCTCGCCCTACGAGTGCGGCTTCGAGGCGTTCGAGGACTCGCGCATGAAGTTCGACGTGCGCTACTACCTCGTCGCGATCCTGTTCATCATCTTCGATCTCGAGATCGCCTTCCTGTTTCCGTGGGCGGTGGTGCTGGACGAGATCGGCATGTTCGGCTTCGTCGCGATGATGATCTTTCTCGCCGTGCTGGTGGTGGGCTTCGTCTACGAGTGGATGAAGGGCGCGCTCGAGTGGGAATGAGCCGGCCGTGAGCATCGAGGGGGTTCTCGACCAGGGCTTCACGACGACGTCGCTGGACAAGCTCGTCAACTGGGCCCGCACCGGCGCCATGTGGCCGATGACCTTCGGGCTCGCCTGCTGCGCCGTCGAGATGATGCACGCGGGGGCCGCGCGCTACGATCTCGACCGCTTCGGCATCGTCTTCCGGCCGAGCCCGCGTCAGTCCGACGTCATGATCGTCGCCGGCACGCTGGTCAACAAGATGGCCCCGGCCCTGCGCAAGGTCTACGACCAGATGCCCGAGCCGCGCTGGGTGATCTCGATGGGCTCGTGCGCCAACGGCGGCGGCTACTATCACTACTCCTACGCTGTCGTGCGCGGGTGCGATCGCATCGTGCCGGTCGACGTCTATGTGCCCGGTTGCCCCCCCACGGCCGAAGCGCTGCTCTACGGAATCCTGCAGTTGCAGAAGAAGATAAAAAGGACCAACACCATCGCCCGCTAGGCATCGCCGCAGAGGAGCTCAATGGCATCGACGCAAGCGCTGGCCGCCCGCGCATCAGATCTGTTCGGTGATTTTCTGCGGGGGTCGCGGGTCAGCCGCGACGAGCTCACGCTCGACGTCGAGGCCGGCGCCGTGGCGCGCGTGTGCCGCACCCTGCGTGACGATCCCGAGTTTCGCTTCGAGCAGCTGATGGACCTCGCCGGCGTCGATTTCTCCGCCTACGGCGGGGAGGGTCCGGCCCCGACGCGCCCGGCGGAGCGCTTCTGCGTCGTCTATCACCTGCTTTCAATCACGCACAATCACCGCGTGCGGGTGCGGGCGTTCGTCGACGACGACCCGCCCGTGATCGCATCGGTCGTCGAAATCTGGAGCAGCGCCAACTGGTATGAGCGCGAGGCCTTCGATCTGTACGGCATCGTCTTCGAAGGCCATCCGGATCTGCGCCGTATCCTCACCGACTACGGTTTCGTCGGCCACCCGTTCCGCAAGGACTTTCCTTTGTCCGGCTACGTCGAGATGCGCTACGACCCCGACAAGCGCCGGGTGGTGTACGAGCCGGTCAGCGTCGAGCCGCGCGAGCTGGTGCCCCGGGTCATCCGCGAGGAGGGATTCGGTGACCGAAATCCGTAACTACACCATGAACTTCGGGCCCCAGCACCCGGCGGCCCACGGCGTCCTGCGCCTGGTGCTCGAGCTCGACGGGGAGGTGGTCCAGCGTGCCGACCCCCACGTGGGGCTGCTGCACCGGGCCACCGAGAAGCTCGCCGAGAGCAAGCCCTACAACCAGAGCATCGGCTACATGGACCGCCTCGATTACGTGTCCATGATGTGCAACGAGCACGGCTACGTCCTCGCCATCGAGAAGCTGCTCGACGTCGTCGTGCCGCTGCGCGCCCAGTACATCCGCGTGATGTTCGACGAGATCACGCGCATCCTCAATCATCTGCTGTGGCTGGGGGCGCACGCGCTCGACATCGGCGCCATGACGGTGTTCCTGTACTGCTTTCGCGAGCGCGAGGACCTCATGGACTGCTACGAGGCGGTTTCCGGGGCGCGCCTGCACGCGACCTACTACCGCCCCGGCGGCGTCTACCGCGATCTTCCGGACACCATGCCCAAGTACGAGCCCTCCAAGGTGCACGGCGAGCGCGCGGTCAAGCGCATGAACGAGGACCGCGAGGGTTCGCTGCTCGACTTCATCTGGGCGTTCACCGAGCGCTTTCCGGGCCGCGTCGATGACTACGAGACGCTGCTCACCAACAACCGCATCTGGAAGCAGCGCACGGTGGACATCGGCGTCGTCAGCCCGGAGCGCGCCCTGCAGCTCGGCTTCACCGGGCCGATGCTGCGCGGCTCCGGCGTCGCCTGGGACCTGCGCAAGAAGCAGCCCTACGAGGTCTACGACCGGATGGATTTCGACATACCCGTGGGCACCAACGGCGACTGCTACGACCGCTACCTGGTGCGCATCGAGGAGATGCGCCAGTCCAACCGCATCGTGCGCCAGTGCGTGCAGTGGCTGCGCGACAACCCGGGTCCCGTGATGGCGGCGAACACCAAGCTGATGCCGCCGCATCGCGAGACCATGAAGCGTGACATGGAAGCGCTGATTCATCACTTCAAGCTCTTCACCGAGGGCTACTGCGTGCCCGAGGGCGAGGTTTATGCCGCCGTCGAGGCCCCCAAGGGCGAGTTCGGCGTCTATCTGGTCTCCGACGGCGCCAACAAGCCCTACCGGGTGAAGATCCGCGCTCCCGGCTTCGCGCACCTGGCGGCGCTCGACGAGATGAGCCGCGGGCACATGCTCGCCGACGTCGTCGCCATCATCGGCACTCAGGACATCGTCTTCGGGGAGATCGACCGATGAGCGGCGCGGCGACGCGCCCGGGGGCCTAGCCGATGCCGAGCATCGAGATCGACGGGCGCGCCCTCGAGGTCGAGGCGGGGAAGATGATCATCCAGGCGGCCGATGCCGCCGGCATCTACATCCCGCGGTTCTGCTATCACGAGAAGCTCTCCATCGCCGCCAACTGCCGCATGTGCCTGGTGGAGGTGGAGAAGGCGCCCAAGCCCCTGCCCGCCTGCGCCACCCCGGTGCAGGACGGCATGAAGGTGTTCACGCGCTCGGCGCTCGCCGTCGAGGCGCAGAAGGGAACCATGGAGTTCCTGCTCATCAACCACCCCCTGGACTGCCCCATCTGCGACCAGGGCGGCGAGTGCCCGCTGCAGGATCAGGCGCTCGGCTACGGCGGCGACGTCTCGCGCTACAGCGAGAGCAAGCGCGTCGTCGACGATCCCGACATCGGCCCGCTGATCGAGACGGAGATGACCCGCTGCATCCACTGCACGCGCTGCGTGCGGTTCGGGCAGGAGATCGCCGGCGTCATGGAGTTCGGTGCCAGCGGCCGCACCGAGGACATGAAGATCGGCCCCTTCGTCGGGCGCACGGTCGACTCCGAGCTCTCCGGCAACGTCATCGACCTGTGCCCCGTGGGCGCGCTCACCTCCAAGCCCTATCGCTTCACTGCCCGCTCTTGGGAGCTCGTCAGCCGCGAGGGCGTCAGCCCCCACGACTGCGTCGGCTCGAACCTGACCGTGCAGAGCCTGCGCAACCGGGTGAAGCGTGTGCTGCCGCGGGACAACGAGGCCGTCAACGAGTGCTGGCTCTCGGACCGCGATCGCTTCAGCTACGAGGCGATCAACAGCGACGACCGGCTGACCACGCCGATGATTCGCGAGCACGGCGAGTGGAAGCAGGTGGACTGGCCCACGGCTCTCGGCCACGCCGCCGATCGTCTGGCCCGGGTGGTGGCCGAGCACGGGCCCGAGAGCGTCGGCGCACTGGCCTCGCCGACGGCCACGCTGGAGGAGTTCTTCCTGCTGCAGAAGCTCGTGCGTGCGCTGGGCTCGGGCAACGTCGACCACCGCCTGCGTCAGCTCGACTTCAGCGACGACGCGGCAGCGCCGCGCCGTCCCGGGCTGGGCCTTCCCATCGCCGAGCTCGAGCGCGTCGGCGCGGCGCTGCTGGTCGGCTCCAACATCCGCAAGGAGCAGCCGCTGCTCGGGCTGCGGCTGCGCAAGGCGTCCCTCGCCGGCGCCCGCATCATGGCGCTCAACGCCATGGACTACGAGTTTCACTTCGAGCTGGCCGCGCGCCGCCTGGCGACGCCGTCGCGGCTGCCGCAGGCGCTCGCCGGCATCGCCCGCGCCCTCGCCGAGCGGCGCGCCGCGCCCCTGCCCGAGGCCTTCTCCGCCTGGCTCCCCCCGTCGGTGGACGCGGCCGAGGCGGCCATCGCCGAGACGCTGCACGGCGTGGGCGAGGAGGGCGTCATCGTGCTCGGCTCGAGTGCGCTCAGCCATCCCCGCGCCGCGGCGCTGCACGCCATGGCGCAGTGGCTGGCGCAGGCCTCGGGGGCGCGCCTGGGCATGCTTCCCGAGGCCAACGCCGCCGCCGCCTGGATGGCGGGGTGCGTGCCGCACCGCGGGCCGGGCGGTGTCGCGGCCGAGCCCGCCGGAAGCAACGTGGCGCAGATGCTGCGCAACCCCCGGCAGGCCTACCTGCTGCTCGGGCTCGAGCCCGAGCTCGACTGCCTCGAGAGTCGCGCCGCGCGTGCGGCCATGCGCGCCGCCGGCTGCGTCGTCAGCCTCTCGGCCTTCGCCGGCGCGGCCGTCGACTACGCCGACGTGTGGCTGCCCATCGCCACCTTCGCCGAGACGCCGGGAACCTACGTCAGCTGCGAGGGGCGGGTGCAGAGCGTCGCGGCGGCGGTGCCGCCCCCGGGCGAGGCACGCCCGGCGTGGAAGGTGCTGCGCGTGCTCGGCAACCTGCTCGAGCTTTCCGGCTTCGACTACGTTTCGTGCGCGGACGTGCGTGCCGAGGTGCCGGCCGACGACGGGCCGCTGGCGCCGCTGCTCGCGAGCTGGCAGCTGGGCGCGCCCGACGCCGCCGGCGAGCCGGCGCAGGGCGAGCTCGAGCGCATCGGCGAAGTGCCGATGTACGCCGTCGATCCGCTGGTGAGGCGTGCCGGTGCGCTGCAGCGCACCGCCGACAACCCGGCGCCGGCGGTCGGCCTGAACGCGGGCCAGGCGGCGGCCCTCGGGTTGAGTGAGGGCGTTGCGGTGGAGGCCCACCTCGGCGCGAGCCGGGTGCGGCTCAGGGTGGTCGTGGACCGGCGCGTGCCCGACGGCTGCGCCTTCGTTCCCGGCGGCCACGCCGAGACCGCCGACCTCGACGGTCCCGGCATCGTGCGTCTGGCGAGGCTCTGAGGTGGACTGGGCCGCGGGCATATGGCTCGAGCTGCCGGCATGGCTGCAGACCGGCGTCGTCAACCTGCTCAAGGTGGTGGCCATCCTGCTGCCGTTGATGGGAGCGGTGGCCTACCTGACCTTCGCCGAGCGCAAGCTCATCGGGTACATGCAGGTGCGCATCGGTCCCAACCGCGTCGGCCCGCGGGGCTGGCTGCAGCCCATCGCCGATGCCCTCAAGCTCCTGTTCAAGGAGATCGTCGTTCCCGCCAACGCCAACCGTTTTCTGTTCGTGTTGGCGCCGGTGCTGGCGATCACGCCCGCGCTGGCGGCCTGGGCGGTGATGCCGTTCACCGACAGCCTGGTGCTGGCCGACATCGACGCGAGCCTGCTCTACATCCTGGCCCTCACCTCCTTCGGGGTCTACGGGGTCATCATCGCCGGCTGGGCTTCGAACTCCAAGTACGCCTTCCTCGGCGCGATGCGCTCGGCGGCGCAGATCGTCGCCTACGAGATCGCCATGGGCTTCGCACTGGTCGGCGTGCTCATGGTGGCAGGCAGCCTCAATCTGCGCGAGATCGTGCTGAACCAGGCGGGAGGTCTGCACCAGTGGTACCTGTGGCCGCTGCTGCCGCTCGCTCTCGTCTACTTCATCGCCGGCGTGGCGGAAACCAACCGCGCGCCCTTCGACGTCGCCGAGGGGGAGTCGGAGATCGTCGCCGGCTTCCACGTCGAGTACGGCGGCATGGCCTTCGCGGTGTTCTTTCTCGCCGAGTACGCCAACATGATCCTGATCGCCGCGCTGACGACGATCATGTTCCTCGGCGGCTGGCATGCGCCCTTCGAGTTCGCGCCGTTCACCTGGATACCGGCGCTGTTCTGGTTTCTCGGCAAGACCGCGGTGGTGTTGTTCTTCTTCCTGTGGTTTCGGGCGACGTTTCCGCGTTACCGCTACGATCAGATCATGCGCCTGGGATGGAAGGTGTTCATACCCGTCACGCTGGTGTGGATCGTGGTCATCGGCGTGGCGCGATTTCTCACGCCGTGGGGCTTCATCTTCGCATAGGGACGCACGGTGCTGGAGACGTTCAAACACTATCTGCGCACGTTCGCACTGTGGGAGCTGCTCAAGGGCCTGATGCTCACCGGGCGGCACCTGTTCGCGCGCAAGATCACGGTGCAGTATCCGGAGGAGAAGACCCCGAAGTCACCGCGTTTTCGCGGACTGCACGCGCTGCGCCGCTACCCCAACGGCGAGGAGCGTTGCATCGCCTGCAAGCTCTGCGAGGCCGTGTGCCCGGCGCTGGCCATCACCATCGAGTCCGAGGAGCGCGAGGACGGCACCCGCCGCACCACCCGCTACGACATCGATCTGTTCAAGTGCATCTACTGCGGCTTCTGCGAGGAGGCGTGTCCGGTGGACTCCATCGTGGAGACCGACATCCACGAGTTTCATTTCGAGAAGCGCGGCGACAACGTGATCACCAAGGAGCAGCTGCTGGCGATCGGCGACGAGTACGAGGCCCGTATCGCCGCTGCCAGGCGCGCCGACGCCGGGTACCGCTAGTGAACATTACCCCATGAGCCCGTTGATCGCCTACGCACCGCGCCGGTCGGGAGATCGCCGCCGCCGGCGGCGGGCCGAGCGCGCGGGATTCGGGCGATGAGCTTTCTCGAGCTCTCATTCCTGTTCTTCTCCGCGGTGACGGTGTTCGCCGCGGCGATGGTGGTCACGATCCGCAACCCGGTGAAGGCAGCGCTGTTCCTGGTGCTCGCCTTCGTCAGTGCGGCGTGCGTGTGGATGACGCTGGAGGCGGAGTTTCTGGCCATAGTCCTGGTGCTGGTCTACGTCGGTGCCGTGATGGTGCTGTTCCTGTTCGTCGTCATGATGCTGGACGTCAATCTGACGCGATTGCGCGAGGGCTTCGGCGAGTACCTGCCCATCGGCGGGCTCGTGGCGGTGCTGCTGGTGATCGAGATGGTGGTCGTGCTGCAGTCGCCGGAGTTCGGGCCGCAGGCCATGCCGCGCCCACCCGGCCACGAGGCGGGCTACAGCAATACCCGCATGCTCGGCAGTCTGCTCTATACGCAGTATGTCTACGCCTTCGAGATCGCCGCACTGATTCTGCTGGTGGCGATCGTGGCGGCCATCGCGCTCACGCTGCGTCGGCGGCCGCAGACAAAGTACCAGAACCCGGCGCGGCAGGTGACGGTGCGCCGCGAGGATCGCGTGCGGCTGGTGTCGATGCCGTCGGAGAAGCCCGAGTCATAGCATGGCGCGGGCGAACGCACAGGACGATCGGGAAACGTGATACCGCTGTCGCACTATCTCATTCTGGGCGCTTTGGTGTTCGCGCTGAGCGTCGTCGGCATTTTCCTCAACCGCAAGAACGTGGTGATACTGCTGATGGCCATCGAGCTCATGCTGCTGGCGGTCAACATCAACTTCGTCGCCTTCTCCCACTATCTCGGCGACGCCGCGGGTCAGGTGTTCGTGTTCTTCATCCTCACGGTCGCCGCGGCGGAGGCGGCCATCGGTCTCGCGATTCTTATCGTGCTTTTCCGCAACCGTCACAGCATCAACGTGGAAGATCTCGACAGCCTGAGCGGATGAGAGGCCCCCACAGGAGATGAAGCTCGTCTACATCGCCATTCCGCTGGTCTGCCTGCTGGCCGCCGTCGTCGCCGGCGTGTTCCGCCGCCGGGTGGGCCGCGCCGGCGCACACACCGTCACCATCGGCAGTGTGGCCGTGGCGTTTCTGCTCTCGGCGTTCGTCCTCTACGACGTCATGCGGGGCAACGTCTTCAACGGGCCGGTGTACACCTGGGCGGTGAGCGGCGGGGTGCCTTTCGAGATAGGCTTTCTCATCGACGAGCTGAGTGCCACCATGATGGTGGTCGTCACCTTCGTCTCGCTCATGGTGCACGTCTACACCATCGGCTACATGCACGACGACGGCGGTTACCAGCGCTTCTTCAGCTACATCTCGCTGTTTACTTTCGCCATGCTCATGCTCGTCATGGCGAACAACTTCCTGCAGCTGTTTTTCGGCTGGGAGGCCGTCGGCCTGGTGTCGTATCTGCTGATCGGCTTCTGGTTCGACCGCGAGTCGGCCGTACGCGCGAACCTGAAGGCCTTTCTGGTCAACCGCGTGGGCGATTTCGGCTTCATCCTTGGCGTCGCGGCGGTGCTCTACGTCTTCGGCACCCTGGACTACGCCGCCGTCTTCGCGAGCGCCGGCGACCCCAACTACCGCGAGGGTCTCGTCGAGGGGTTCGCCGGCACGCAGTGGAGCTGGATCACCGTGATCTGCCTGCTGCTCTTCGTCGGCGCGATGGGCAAGTCCGCCCAGGTGCCATTGCACGTCTGGCTGCCGGATTCGATGGAGGGCCCGACGCCGATCTCGGCCCTCATTCATGCGGCCACCATGGTGACGGCGGGCATCTTCATGGTGGCGCGCATGTCACCGCTGTTCGAGCTCTCGACCACGGCGCTGTCGGTGGTGCTGGTGATCGGCGCCGTCACCGCGTTGTTCATGGCGCTCGTGGGCATCGTGCAGAACGACATCAAGCGCGTGGTGGCTTACTCCACGCTCTCGCAGCTCGGCTACATGATGGTGGCGCTCGGGGCGTCGGCCTACGCCGCCGGGATGTTCCACCTGGTGACGCATGCGTTCTTCAAGGCACTGCTGTTCCTCGCCGCCGGCTCGGTGATCATCGCGCTGCACCACGAGCAGGACATGCGCAGGATGGGGGGGTTGAAGCAGGTGATGCCGATCACCTACGTGACCGCCGTGGCCGGGGCCCTGGCGCTCGCGGGCATCCCGCCGTTCGCGGGCTTCTTCTCCAAGGACGCCATCATCGAGGCCGTGCACGCGGCTGATCTTCCCGGCGCCGGCTTCGCCGGCTTCGCCGTGACCGCCGGCGTGTTCGTCACGGCGTTCTACACATTCCGGCTGCTGTTCATGACGTTCCACGGCAGGCCGCGCATGGATGAGCAGGCCTGGCATCATGCCAAGGAATCGCCGTGGGTGGTGACCGTGCCGCTGATCGTGCTGGCGCTCGCCTCGTTGCTGGCCGGCGTCGTCTACTTCGAGCCGATGCTGTTCGGGGGGTATTTCGGCGGCACCCTCGACGCGCACCCCGAACGGGACACCATCGCCCGTCTCGCCGAGGTCTACCACGGCAGCGAGGGCCTGGGGCTCATCGTCGCGTTCGTCGCGCACGGCGTGACGGCGCTGCCGTTCTGGCTTGCGCTCGGGGGCATTGTCTCGGCCTGGTACCTCTATGCGCGGCGCCCGGAGCTGCCGGAGAGGATTGCCGCACGGGCGCGGACGCTGTACGTCATCCTCTACCACAAGTACGGTGTCGACGAGTTCTACGAGTTCGTGTTTGCCGGCGGCACCCGGCGCTTCGGGAACCTGCTGTGGCGCGTGGGCGACGTGCGCCTGATCGACGGCCTCGCCGTCAACGGCACGGCCCGCGTCGTGGGCTGGGTCTCCGGCGTCGTGCGTCACATCCAGTCGGGCTACGTCTTTCACTACGCCTTCGCCATGATCATCGGCCTGTTTCTGCTGATGACCTGGTTTCTGCGGCCGTGACGCGGCGATGAGGGGATGATCGTGTTCGAGGAACACCTTCTGAGCATCGTCATCTGGCTGCCGATCCTCGGCGGTGTGCTGGTGCTCGCCGTGGGCGGCGACGCCAACGCCGCCACGGCGCGCAAGCTCGCCCTCGGCTTCTCCGCCATCACCTTCGTGAGCAGCATCCCGCTCTACCAGCGCTTCGACACCGCCACGGCGGACATGCAGTTTGTCGAGCAGGTTATGTGGGTGCCGGCGTTCAACGTCGAGTACTTCATCGGCGTAGACGGCATATCGATGCCGCTCATCCTGCTGACGACACTGCTCACCGTCATCGTCGTGATCGCCGGGTGGGAGTCGATTCAGTTCAAGGTGGCGCAGTACATGGCGGCATTTCTGTTCATGGAAGGTTTCATGATCGGCGTCTTCTCGGCCCTCGACGCCATCCTCTTCTACGTCTTCTGGGAGGGCATGCTGATCCCGATGTTCCTCATCATCGGCATCTGGGGCGCGGACAACCGGGTGTACGCGACCATCAAGTTCTTTCTCTACACGCTGCTCGGCTCGCTGCTGATGCTCGTCGCCTTCCTGTATCTGTATCACGAGGGCGGCGGCACTTTCCGCATTCAGGACTTCCACGATCTGCGCATCGGCTTCACCGCACAGACGCTCCTGTTCTTCGCTTTCTTCGCGGCGTTCGCGGTCAAGGTGCCGATGTTTCCCGTGCACACCTGGCTGCCGGATGCCCACGTGGAGGCACCCACCGGCGGCTCCGTCATCCTCGCCGCCATCATGCTGAAGATGGGGGCCTACGGTTTTCTGCGCTTCAGCCTGCCGGTGCTGCCGGACGCGAGCCACTATCTCGCCGGCTTCGTCATCACCCTGTCGCTGATCGCCATCGTTTACATCGCACTGGTCGCACTGGTGCAGAAGGACATGAAGAAGCTCATCGCCTACTCGTCGATCTCGCACATGGGCTTCGTCACGCTGGGCTTCTTCGTCTTCAAGGCGCAGGGGATCGAGGGTGCGATCGTGCAGATGATCTCCCACGGGTTCGTCTCCGGCGCGCTGTTCCTGTGTGTGGGCGTGCTCTACGACCGGTTGCACTCGCGCGAGATCGACACCTACGGCGGCGTGGCCACGCCCATGCCGGTGTTCGCCTCGCTGATGATGCTCTTCGCCATGGCCAATGTCGGACTGCCCGGCACCTCGGGGTTCGTCGGTGAGTTTCTCGTCATCCTCGGGGCCTTCCAGGCCAACGCGTGGTACGCCGTGCTGGCCGCGACGACCCTGGTGTTCGGGGCGGCGTACACGCTGTGGATGATCAAGCGCGTCATCTACGGCGCGGTGAAGAGCGAGGCGGTCGCCGCGCTCAAGGACGCCGACCGTCGCGAGATGCTGGTCCTCGGCGTGCTGGCGGCCTGCGTGCTGGGGATGGGCATCTGGCCCTATCCGGTCCTCGACGTCATGCACGCGTCGGTGGAGAACCTGGTGGCCCAGGCCATGGCCTCGAAGCTCTAGCATGGATCCCGCCCTCAGCCTGCGCCCGCTCGTGCCGGAGATGTTCGTCGCCACGATGGCGTGCGTCGTGCTCCTCGTCGATCTGGTCGTGCCCGCGCGCCGGCGCGGGCTCGTCTACGGGCTGAGCCTGGCGACGCTGGCGGGAGCGGCGCTGTTGACGCTCAGCGACTTCTCGGCCGGGCGCAGCGTGCTCCTGGGCGGGATGTTCGTCGACGACACGCTCTCGGACCTCATCAAGACGGGAATCTACGCGATCACGCTGGCGGTGTTCGTGTACTCGCGGGACTACGTGCGCCAGCGCGACCTCTACCGCGGCGAGTACTTCGTGCTCGGGCTGTTCGGCGTGGTCGGCATGATGATCA
>JABAOH010019073.1_pt1 | contig 42202 bp, 36 predicted proteins | sample 7062181 | NCBI WGS metagenome assembly JABAOH01 (sample SAMN14538630, study PRJNA623070) | marine sediment metagenome | biome: marine biome [ENVO:00000428]; feature: marine pelagic biome [ENVO:01000023]; material: deep marine sediment [ENVO:00002113]; isolation source: pool of 5 deep marine... | reverse complement strand
CCAATGTTTATATGCGGCTTCGTCCGTACAAACTTCGCCTTCGACATCTTAACTCCTCCTTAAAAACTTCAGCTAAGAAAGTAGTTTAACCAACACCTCTCACTCGGAAAAAAGAGAGCCCACGATCGGGATTGAACCGATGACCTCTTCCTTACCAAGGAAGTGCTCCACCACTGAGCTACGTGGGCAGATCTCACATATGTAATCTCAAGGCAATCGCATTGATTGATAGCAGTAATTTTGTCAGCTTAGCGGACTCGATAAGGAAATGGATTTGTTGCAAGTAAAAGACAGGCGATCTAAGGAAAATAGAGAAACCAGGGCACAAACCGGTTGCTGGAGCGGGAAACGGGGCTCGAACCCGCAACCCTCAGCTTGGAAGGCTGATGCTCTTCCAGTTGAGCTATTCCCGCACAAAACAGGAGAAGCTGCCTATTATTCAAATAATTGCCTGTCGATTGAAATGGAGACGACTCGTTCTGGTGGAGAGGGGAGGATTCGAACCTCCGAAGGCATTGCCAACAGATTTACAGTCTGCCCCCTTTGGCCACTCGGGAACCTCTCCAGGGTAAACTTCTATGCTATCACAAAAAATGGGACAAATCAACCCCTTTTTCCCTCAATTCGCTGTTTCTTTGTCGCTTTGAGGGAAAAAAAGTAAGATCTTCTATTCTGTGATGTTTCTTATGGTCTCGCTGACCTAGATTGGATATTCTTAATTATACCTCGGTTTTCCAAAAAATCAAATTGCTTGATAATGATTTCCAAATATGTTAGCTTCACCCGTGACCTCAATCCTCAAGATATGATCCATACCTACCATCTTTACAAGACTTACCCAGGTGGTAGCACCGCACTCTCCGATATCAATATCAGGGTGGAACGGGGTGGGTTTGTCTTCCTCACAGGTCCGAGTGGGGCCGGCAAGACAACATTCCTTAAGCTCCTTTTTGGCCAGGAGAAACCGTCTCATGGAGAGATTCTTGTAGACGGCATTAACCTGTCCAAGATCGAGGGAAAGCGAATCCCTATGCTCAGAAGACGAATAGGAATGATTTTCCAGGACTTCAAGCTCTTGAACCACATGACGGTCTTCGAGAATGTCGCTTTTGCCCTCGAGATCCTCGGTCATAGCAAAAAGGAGACCAAACGGAAAGCATGGCAAGCCCTCCGGCTTGTCGGACTCCATGAAAAGATGGAAGCGTATCCTCTCAGGCTGTCCGGCGGGGAACAACAACGGGTTGCAATCGCCCGCGCTCTAATCAAAGATCCGCCCCTTATCTTGGCCGATGAACCGACAGGCAATCTCGATCCCGATCTGACGGCGGACATCATCAACATATTGATCTTACTTAACACGAAGGGAACAACCGTGGTCGTGGCTACCCATGATACTGATCTCATTGAAAGGTACAGGAAGAAGGTCATCTTCCTGTCCCGGGGCAAGGTGGTTCAACACCGAGACGAGAATGGCTCATAGTTACATAGAACATTGATTCTACCAGATTGTTTTGGTGATCAAGGTTAGAGAAGTTTTTTCAGTTCTGTGGACTTCTATCTCCCTGAGAGACATTTGTGGAGACGACTATGAGAATACGTTCTGGCCCTCTATGGTTACTATCTTTAGGGGTCACGAGTTCACCGACGAACGAGCACAAGGGTAAGAGACGTAAGGGAAAGCCTCACAACTCAACGAGAAGGGTTTTTCCATGGGCCCTTGTCCCTAAACCTTGATCCTTATGACCTTAACGAGCTGTTGAAAAGAGCTTTCTGAGGCGTGAAGAGCACCCCGTTCAGTGAGCTCAACGTCAATTCCCATGGCTCTCTACCGAATCGCATATTTTGTGAAAAAAGGTTTTCAATTGATTCGTCAGAATATCTACATCAACATCATGGCCATGGGAACCGTTGCCCTTTCTTTCCTTATCTTTTCCGTTTTTTTTCTGGTTTTCCAGAATCTTAACAGGTTACTCGATGTATGGGAAAAGAGGGTCCAAATCATTGTGTACCTGGCCGATGACCTTGGGGACAATGCCACCCAAGAGATCCGTCGCACCCTTGTCAACATGTCCCAGGTGGAGAGAGTCCGTTTCGTCTCGAAGGAAGAAGCTATGGCAACCCTGATGAAGAATCTGGGTGATCAGGATCAGATCCTTAAAGGATTCAGCGCCGATGTGTTGCCGGCCTCCTTTGAGATTCAGCTGAAGGGTGCCTACCGAAGTGTAGAGGCGATTCGAAATGTGGTCTCACTTCTCAAAAAAATCGACGGAATATCCGATATACAGTATGGCCAACAGTGGATCGAAAAATTCTCAGTTTTTATCGGAATTTATCGATTATCAACGATTATGCTTGGCCTCCTCCTCTCCGTGGCCATTGCTTTTATCGTGTCCAGCGCCATCAAGCTTTCGATTTACTCTCGCCGAGATGAACTAGAAATCATGAAACTGGTTGGAGCAAACGCCAGCTTTGTAAAGATTCCCTTCTATATTGAGGGAGGCTTTCAAGGGATTCTGGGATCTTTTGTATCTCTCGTGATTTTGCTTGTGCTCTACCTTCTCTTTCTATCAGAGCTTTCATATAAATTGCGGTTCTACAACCTCTTTTTCAAGATTCATTTTCTGACACCCAAAGCGATCTTGTCGATTATACTGGGGGGAGGAGCGCTCGGTTTCTTGGGCAGTTTCTTCTCCTTGATACAGCTCAAGGAAAACTAGGCACGCCATGAAGTCTGTATGTAACTTCTCTTTGATTCTGGTCACGATTTTCTTTGGAATGGCTCTTGCAGTGGGGTCGGATGTCTCATTGGAGGATCAGTATGAGCAAATCATCGAAGAGATCGGAGCTAAGAGAAAGAGGCATAAAGATCTACAGAAAAAGGAGAAATCACTCCTCGACGATCTCGATCGATTGGCCTTTATGCTAGACCGCAAGGGCGGGCAGCTTCGATTACTCGAGAGGGAGCTCGCTGAAACCAGACAGGCGATTTCGAAACAGGAAAATGAGATGAGCCGGTTACGACATCAGATGTCTGGTACCCAGAAGCAGATTCAGGCAAGGGTCGCCGCGCTATATAAAATCTCAAAGGTTGGCCCCTGGGCTTTTTTCCTCTCGGCGGAGAAATACAGCGATTTCCTTCGGATGTTTAAATTTCTTTCCACCATGATCGACTACGACGTCGGGCTTCTAACGACCTTTGGGGACCAACTTAGGCGAGAGGAGGCTCTCCAGAGAGAGCTCGCAGCAAGCCAGAACCGACTCCTGGAGAAAAGGAGAGATGTTCGCGGGAAGGCGCAGGAAGTCAAGACTCTGAGGCTAAGGCAGAAGAGAGACCTTCGTAAGATCCGATCGGCCAAGGCTTCTTTTGCCAAAGTAATTCGAGACTTGGAAAAGCAGGCCGAGAGGCTTCAGTCCCTGATTGAGACCCTCCCCAGCCAGAACAAGAAACCGTCCCAGGGATTGGCTGGGTTCCGAGCCTTGAAAGGCAGACTTCCCCTTCCAGTGGAGGGGAGAATCGATAAGAGCTCCCAGAAAGGACTCCGTGGAATCTCTTTCAAGGCCGGAGAAGGGGCAATCGCACGGGCCGTTTATCGGGGCCGTGTCGTGTACGCGGGCTGGTTCAAAGGATATGGAAAGCTTCTTATCATCGATCACGGAGACAGGTTTCATACGGTTATGGGGCATGCATCGGAACTGCTCAAAAAGAAGAACGATTGGGTTGAGACAGGAGAGTCCGTTGCACGAGTGGGTAGCACTGGATCCCTGGGAGGCCCATCCTTGTATTTCGAAATCAGACAGGATGGAAGGCCGATGAATCCCCTGGACTGGTTCTCGAAGTTGGCCAAATTGCCTCTGAGATAGGAGAATGGGGGAATGTCAGATGGCGCGAGGCGCAATGCTTATTAGAAGTCTTGCTCTTAGGCAACGGATTAACGATAATTGGTCGTCTGAATAGCTGAAGACTGGTTGGTTTAACTTTTTGACTATTCGCCGATTTTGACAACGTACCATAGTCCTTTTGAAACGTGGAATCACCGCCTGGTGTAGTAAGATCAAAATTCGATTGAAAAGATCGAGACTATACAGGGCATCATCCCCGACAGGTCATTAGGGAACTGATTGACAAGAGGAAGGGACAGACGTTAGACTACAAAAAACAGATCATAGTTTGATTGGGAGATTGCAATGGTGAAGTTCAAGGAATCATTTAGGCCCAGGTATGCGTTTGCAGTGATTCTTGTCTTTCTGCTGGGTTTATCCCTTGGAATGGCAAAGAGTCGCAAGGTCGGAGCCGTTACCGATGAGATTTATGACAATCTCAAGGTCTTTTCTGACGTTCTTTCTATCGTTCAGAAAGATTACGTCGACGTTGAAAAGACAGAGAGCCGGCAATTGGTTTATGGCGGCATTCAGGGAATGCTTTCAACTCTGGATCCTCATTCTTCGTTTATGGCGCCTGAAGTTTTCAGGGAGACTCAGGTCGACACTAAAGGGAAATTTGAGGGGTTAGGCATACAGATCGAGATGAGGGATGGGATTCTTACTGTTGTTGCTCCCATTGAGGGCACTCCGGCGTGGAAGGCCGGGGTGAAGCCAGAGGATCAGATTCTGAAAATCAACGGCGAATCGACCAAGAAGATGACTCTCCTTGAAACGGTGAGCAAACTCAGAGGACCAAAAGGCACCAAAGTCACGATTACAATCATGCGGAAGAAATTTGAAAGTCCGAAGGATTTCACCATTACTCGAGGTGTCATTCCGATCCTGAGTGTTCGATCTGAGACCTCTGAGGCTGGTTACGGATATATCAGGGTTTCACAATTCTCAGAGCGAACAGACCGGGAGTTCAAAAGAGCTCTGAAGAAATGGAAGGAGTCGAGCAAGGGACGCTTGAATGGGTTGGTTCTCGATCTGCGTAACAACCCTGGAGGATTACTCGATCAAGCAGTAAAAGTGGCCGACCATTTTGTCGACTCCGGAGTTATCGTCTCCATAAAAGGACGCCTTCCATCGAGCAGGGCCACGTACACGGCTCGTTCCAGGGAAACGGAAGAAAACTATCCGATGGTGGTTCTTGTGAGCAATGGAAGTGCCAGTGGGTCCGAGATTGTGGCTGGAGCCCTTCAGGACTATGATAGAGCAGTGATCGTGGGGACGAGGACTTTCGGCAAGGCGTCGGTTCAGACCCTCTACCCTTTGAGGGATGGGTCCGGTCTTCGTCTTACAACAGGCCGTTATTTCACGCCCAATGGACGAGATATTCAGGCCGAAGGGATTGAACCTGACATCATTCTGCCTCCCTTCAGCAAAACAGAGGAGGGTGAAGGAGAACAAGAGAGACAACCCCGACATTTTGTTGAAAAGGACCTCGAAGGACATTTGGAGCCGACCGTGGGAGAACCGGAAGATTCAGAAGAGCAGCAGAAGAACCCTGAGTTGGAGGAATTCATCAACGGACTGAAGGCCGGGGTAAAAGATGACGACACCGATGGTCAGAAGTTCGTAGCCTTTGAGATACTGAAGAACTGGGACACCCTTCAGGCTCATCTTCAGAAGGGAAAACGAACAAGCTAGTTTGAAACGTCTCGCCTAACAAGAGGATGCGGAGACAAAACAGTCCGAGACGGAGATCGAGCACCAGGTCGCGGCCTAAGGTTTCGAGGAAGACACGGGCTCGCAGAAAACCTGTTCGGAAGGAGAGGAGATCTTCCTGGTGGCTCCTCGGGCTGCTGGTCCTCTGTCTCGCAGCAGGTTTTGTGGTTGCCCGCTGGATTTTCCCACCCTCACCGAAACCCCCCCTCGTCCCTATTTCCGAAAAGATTCACCTCGCTGATATGGCGCTCAAAAGTCAGCTTTATGAGCTAGGCCTTTCTGAAAAAAGCGTAATCAGTCGCGAATCCGATGTCCTGAAGAGTGGCCGCCGAGCGTGGACACGAACCACGACAAAGATTCAGCTTCCAAGGCCCATTTCCTCTCGTCGGATCATCAACCACCTTAATCGAGAGATAAGAATCCTCGGCGATGATTTTTCGTTGATCAAGAAAAGAGATCGCGGGGGTGTTCTCGAACTTCAAGTCCGGGTCCGGGACCTTGTTGCTCACAATCTTATCTTTTACGAACCCAAGGTTGCAAAGCCAGAGATTCCTCTCAAGGGAAGGATTGCCATTGTCATTGACGACCTCGGGCAGGACAAAAGTGTTGCCATGGATCTGCTTAATCTCAAAGCCCCCTTGAGTTTTGCCGTCTTTCCTTTCGCTCCGCACTCCCGAGAGCTTGCCAGAAGAGCCAATGACCACGGTAGGGATGTGCTCCTTCATCTGCCGATGGAACCAAAAGACTATCCAGGTCAGAACCCTGGGACGGGTGGGCTATTCACCACCATGGGAAAAAAACAACTCCTTTCGCAACTGGAGAAGAACCTGTCCGCCATTCCTCATATCAAGGGAGTCAACAATCACATGGGATCAAAATTCACGGAAGATCCTGAGCTGATGAGGCTCGTCTTAAAAGCCTTAAAGGGAAGAGGGCTCTTCTTCTTGGATAGCAGAACAACATCCGAGACAGTGGGCTTCAAGGTCGCCAAAGAAATCGGTCTGAAAACCGGTCAGCGCCATGTTTTTCTCGACAATGAAAGAGACGTCTCTAAGATCAAGGGTAGAATTTCGGAGCTGATCCGCGTATCCCACCAAAACGGGGGAGCCATCGGAATTGGTCACCCCCACCCCGAGACCTTTCAGGCAATTCGTGACGCCCTCCCATCTCTCCGAGAGAATGGGGTTGAACTTGTCCCGGTCTCTTCTCTTCTGGAGTAAACATATTAGAACCCACGTCCAATTAGAATCCCCTAATCCGTCGAGCCATAAGTTCGATAACGACCGGACTCACTCAAGACCGACTGCTGAGCAGGGGTGTTCACCCGTCGTCTCGTAATTCGTGAACGGTTTTGCGAATCGACGCACTTGGCATCACAAAATGATTGACATTCTTTTCGGATGTGCTTTAATGGGCGGAGAACTGATTCTAAAGGCTAGGCTGTATGAAAGAGAACAATGAATCCTTGGTTTTCAAGAAGAAGATTTCCAAACTCAAAGAAGATCTCGAAACACTGAGAAGGCAGGAATTGATTGACAATAAGACTTACATGGATTTCTTTTTCTTGACGACGAATGCAACGACCTTCGACCAGCTCGACCAGTTGAGCCAAGACCTCACCGAAATATCCCGAAGCAAAACGCCCCCCCGGTGAATCAAGGCCTCTTTGAGAGTACTCAATCTCAAAAAACCAGAATCTGGCATTGGACGGGACGATGTGACGTGCGGTGTCTATTTACAGCCCCATCATGTCACTTTGGACTGTCAGGGAGGCTGTTCACGAATCGATGGGACGAACTGAGGAAGATCTCGACTCCACAAGGGAGGGCTCGATCTCTTTATCATGGGGTATTCGCAAGAGGAGCAGAGCCGAGATAAGGGCCAACACCGCACCGAAGACGAAGGCCCATGGAGCACCAAATTTATGCCAGAGGATTCCCATAACGAGACTCGCCGGGAACGCCATCGTTCCAGTCGCCGTATGGAAAACTCCGTACGCCGTTCCTCTCACGCGCGACGGAACGAGATCGGCAACATACGCCCTCAAAACCCCTTCGGAAAAACCATAGTAGACTCCATAGAGGGCGAATAGGAGCCACACGTGAAGAGGTCTTGCGGCCACGGCAAAACCGAGATATACCAAGCCGTAAAATAGAAAGCTCCAAAAGATTACCCGTTTTCGGCCGACGCGGTCCGACAACATTCCACCAGGAATGGAAAAGACTGTGTTAACCCCGTTGAAAAATAACCAGAGGAGAGGAATTGTCACTGTGGACAGGCCGAGGTCCCTGGCCCGGAGTACCAAAAAAGCATCTGAAGAGTTTCCAAGGGTGAAAAGACAGACGATCACCACAAAGTATCGAAATTCTGGTCCGAGATCACGCCATCCGATTGAAACCGTCTCTGTTTTTGCAGACTCGGGAGTGTCTCGTTCCACCTCACGGACAAAGAAAAGAATCACCAGGACTGCCAACACGGCTGGTATGAAAGCGAGAAAGAAAATCCATCGAAGGTTCCCCCCGACCACAGGAAGGAGGAGGAAAGCAGCAAGGGGCCCGAAGACCGCTCCAAGGGAGTCCATGGCCCGGTGAAAGCCAAAAGATTTCCCTTTTTCCTTCTCCGGAGCACTGTCAGCGATCATTGCATCCCGGGGTGAGGTCCTGATACCCTTCCCAAACCGGTCTCCAAACCGAAAGAGAAGGACCTGCCATCCCGCGGTAGAGAGTGCAAACAGAGGTTTCACCACCGTGGAGAGTCCATAGCCTATCCAGATGAAGGGCTTTCGGCGCCGAGACCGGTCAGAAAGCCATCCTGAAACGACCTTCATGAAGCTGGCCGTGCTCTCGGCCACACCTTCAATCAAACCGATAAAGGGGAGGCTCACACCAAGGACACTGGCCAAAAACAGGGGGAGCAGTGGATAGATCATCTCACTGCTGACGTCTGTAAGTAGACTGACGACCCCCAGAAAGAATATGTTCTTTTTCAGTTTGAGAGGCCCCCTGTTCATTTCTCCCATGGATGGTTCACCTTTTTGGGAACAACCTAAACTTCTCAGCCGGTCCTTTCAAGGCCGATAGATACCCGGGAAGCTGCCTCCCGAGCTTCATCCAACACTTACTCTTACAGGAGGGGCCCAATAGAAGCCCTTGCGAGGGCAAGAACGGTGGATGGAAAAATTCCGAGATAGAAAACGCCTGCAACGGCAATTATCAGACTGATGACTGCAGCCGGAGAGAATGTCAACCCGCCTATTTCTTTTTCTGCCTCACGGAAGTACATATGGACGGTTACTCTGAGATAGTAATAAACCGAAAGAGCGCTATTCAAGACGCCGATAACTGCAAGCCAATAAAACTTAGCCTTCACTGCGGCACTGAAGATATAGAACTTTCCCATAAAGCCGGCCAGGGGGGGAATACCGGCCAGGGAAAGCATGAATATGGTCATCGAAGCGGCCAGGAGGGGGTATTTGAAACCGATGCCCGAATAGTCGGTGATGAGTGTATTCTCTTCACCCTTCCTGCCCAAAAGGATAACGACTGTAAATGCGCCAATATTCATGAACGCGTAGGCGAGCAGATAGAACAGAATGCTTGAGGTTCCGAGATCGTTTCCTGCGGTAAATGCGACTAGGATATAACCCGCGTGAGCGATACTCGAATATGCCAGCATCCGTTTAATATTGGGCTGCGAGATCGCGACGATGTTTCCTCCTGTCATGGTTGCCACCGAAAGCAACCACATGATGGCTGTCCAATCCGGCTGAAAGGCGCCAAGGGCAGAATAGAAGACACGGACAAAGCCAGCAAAGGCGGCAGCCTTCACTCCAGTCGCCATGAAGGCTGTAACGGATGTGGGAGCCCCTTCATAAACGTCTGGCGTCCACATATGGAAAGGGACGGTGGAAATCTTGAATCCGAATCCGATCGTGAGCAGGGCAATCCCAATGATCAGAAGGGCGGTTCGGCCGCCCTGGCTGCTCGCGGAAATATAAGAGGCAATCCCTTTGAGATTGAACGATCCAGTTGAACCATATATGAGAGCCACCCCGTACAGGAAAAAGCCAGTGGCGAAGGCACCGAGGATGAAGTACTTCATAGCCGATTCTATGGATTTCGGATCGTTCCGCACGATACCGGCCAAGACGTAAACGGAAAGGGACATGGTTTCGAGGCCGAGAAAGATGGTAAGCAGATTGGTGCCAGCTGCCATCAACATCATTCCTAGCGTTGAGAAGAGGAGGAGAGCATAGTATTCTCCGACACCGATTCCCCGTTGCCTGATGTACCCGATGGACATCAGAATTGTTAAGAGACAGATAAGCCCCAGGATCATCTTGAAGAAGGCAGCGAAGTTATCGGCGACTACCATACCGCTAAAGCCCTCCTGCGCCTCGCCGAAAAGAGGAACCGAGAAGATGAGGGCCAGGATTACTCCAAAAATGCTGATATATCCCAGGTTGTCTTTACCTCCGCCCTTTGGCGACGAAAAGACACCCACTAAGAGTACCAGTATCCCGAACGCGGCAAGAGTAATCTCGGGCATGATGATCCTGAAACTTATCTGAAGGCCGGAAAGATCCATTAAGAAAGTCCTCCAGCATGGTGCGGTCGAACGATTGTGCCTTTGCGCTTCACCCGCAAGTTCACAAATCGTAACGAAGTTCGCCTTAAATCGCAGTTCATTCCCCTATCCTCTCGCTGCCTGAGGGTCAATCGAATTCTAGCTCCTTTGCCAGCCGAACCCGTGATGGCGGTTCTTCAATGGTCACTTCCGTCTTGCTTTTCAAGTCTCTGAGAAAGTGCTCCACCGTAACATCCATTTTCTGGAAGAAGAGTTTCGGATAGATCCCCATAAGAAAAATCATAATGACCATAGGGACCATGTAGGCAATCTCTCTGATATTGAGGTCTCTTAGCTTCAGGTTCTCTGGATTCTTGATCTCTCCAAACATGACACGTTGAAACATCCATAGCATGTAGGCCGCACCGAGGACGACGCCCGTCGCTCCAAGGACACCGTAAATGGTTTTGGCTTTAAAAGCCCCGAGGAGAATCAGAAATTCTCCCACGAACCCGTTGGTTCCGGGCAGGCCGATGGATGAGAGAGTCACGATCATAAAGATGGCGGCGTAGATCGGCATGACTTTGGACAGTCCTCCAAAGTCGGCGATCATCCGAGTATGTCTCCTCTCATAAATGATGCCGACAATAAGAAAGAGGGCACCTGTGCTAATGCCATGATTGAGCATTTGGTAGACCGACCCCTGCACACCCTGCATGTTGAAGGCAAACATGCCCAGCATCACGTAGCCGAGGTGACTCACGCTGGAGAATGCCACGAGTCGCTTCAAGTCGTCCTGCATCATGGAGACTAACGCACCGTAGATGATGCCGATCAGGGCGAGAATAGAGATGAGGGGCAAGAACTTCATGGCCGCGTTGGGGAAAAGAGGTATGGCAAATCGGATAAAACCGTAGGTTCCCATCTTCAGGAGAACCCCGGCCAGGATAACACTTCCTGCTGTTGGAGCCTCAGTGTGTGCATCGGGCAGCCATGTATGAAACGGAAACATCGGAACCTTGATGGCAAAAGCCAAAGCGAAGGCAGCGAAGAGCCAGTATTGAAGTCCGACAGGAACACCGAACTTATAGAGTTCGAGCAGATCGAAGGTATAGTTTCCCGTTGCATTTCCGTGAATGAAATAGAGAGCCAGGATGGCAATAAGCATCAGGACGCTTCCTGCCATGGTGTAGAGAAAGAATTTGATGGCGGCGTAGACTCTCCGCTTCGGGTCCCCCCAGACCCCGATCAGGAGATACATCGGAACTAGCATGACTTCCCAGAATATGTAAAACAGGACTAGATCGAGGGCCACCAGGGCTCCAACCATACCCGTTTCAAGAAGGAGAAAAGAGATCATAAACTCCTTAACTCGTTCCTGGATGGCACTGAAAGCGCTCAAGACGCAAAGGACGGTCAGAAAGGTCGTGAGGAGAACCAGGAGGAGGCTAATTCCGTCAATGCCCAGATGATAGCTAATGCCGTAGCTCTCTATCCAGGGAAGGACCTCCTGGAACTGCATCTCATGGGTTCCGTTGTTGAAGAGAAAAAAGAGGGGTAAGGAGAAGATAAACTCGATCATAGAAAATACCAGAGCGACCACGCGCAGGGCAGGCGTGTTTTCTTTATCGATGAACAGGATTATGATGGCGCCGATAATAGGTAAAAAGGTCACGACAGTCAGAATGGGAAAACCTTGCATCACCACGTGCTCCTTGAATTCAGTTTACAGGGGTCGGTTGTCCGTAGTCGGTATTTCAGAAGTTCTTCGGATTCTTCTAGCAGCTGGCCCCTGACCGCCTAAAGCTGGCTTAGAAAAATATGGCACGAATCACGTAATATCCTATAAGTACGGCTCCCCCCACGACCATGGACAGGGCATAACTCTGGACAAGGCCATTTTGAACCCTTCGCGCAAGATTACTTAGTATTCCAGCCACCTTGGCGACCCCGTTGACACTGCCGTCGATCACGAATGCGTCAGCCCCTTTCCACAACCCGTTGCCCATATTCTTCAACGAGTCGACAAAGAGGAACTCATAGATTTCGTCAACATAATACTTGCCAAGAACAATTCGATAGAGTCTCTTCCAATTGGCAACGAGCCTCTCCAAGAGTTTCGGTTTCATGATGTATAAGACATAGGCACTGACCAGTCCGAAGAGAGCTATTGCCACCGAGGCAGCCATGAGCACGTATTCCATCGGATCTACCGGTGCGTGGCCCGATGCTAAGCCGTGTTCCACAAATTCAGACACATTCTGGCTGGAAGCGACAACAACATGTGCCTTGGTTGTTACCTGTTCAGCAGCCTCGTGGGAGACTCTGATAGACGTCGAGAGAAACTCGTGAAAGCGATTGATTCCCCCGAGGGCATGGGGAATGCCAATCCACCCTCCCACAATCGACAAGCCAGCGAGAATCATGAGAGGAATGGTCATGATTCTAGGAGACTCGTGGATGTGCTCTTTTACGGTTTCGGAGGCACGGCACTGGCGAAAGAAGGTCATGAAAACCGCACGAAACATATAGAATGACGTCATTCCGGCGGCGACGAACGCTATGGCCCACAGAATTAGGTTTTTCTGGAAAGCGGTCCAAAGGATTTCGTCTTTGCTGAAGAATCCAGAGAGCGGGGGAAAGCCGGCTATTGCTAGCGTGGCAATCAAGAAAGTCCAGAATGTAATTGGTGTCAGTTTTCTCAACCCCCCCATCTTCCTCATGTCCAACTCACCACTCATGGCGTGCATAACGCTTCCAGCGGCCAAAAAGAGGAGGCCCTTGAAAAAGGCGTGGGTCATGAGGTGAAAAATACCCGCACTGTAGGCTCCCAGACCAACAGCGAGAAACATATATCCGAGCTGGCTGATGGTTGAGTAAGCGAGAACTTTCTTGATGTCATTTTGGGCAAAACCGATGGAGGCAGAGTAAATTGCGGTCAGAGCACCCACGGTGGCAACGATACCGAGAACGGCAGGCGCCATTTCAAAAATCACATAGGTTCGGGCCACCATGTACACCCCAGCTGTCACCATGGTGGCGGCGTGGATCAGCGAGCTGACTGGGGTGGGGCCTTCCATGGCATCGGGCAACCACACGTAGAGGGGAAGTTGTGCTGACTTCCCCGTGGCACCGACAAAGAGGAGAAGGGCGATCGTGCTGGCGGTTGTCGTCGTAAGGATTTGAGGTGCACTGGCGAAGACCTTACTAAAATTGAGAGTGCCGAAATGCATGACGAGCAAAAACATGCCGAGTAAAAAGCCGAAATCTCCCACTCGATTTACAACAAAGGCTTTCTTTCCAGCGTCGGACGCGGAATCCTTTTCGAACCAGAACCCGATGAGCAAATAACTGCAAAGCCCCACTCCTTCCCATCCAACAAACATGAGAAGAAAATTATTGGCCAGAACCAGATTGAGCATCATAAATACGAAAAGATTTAAGTATGTGAAATACCGGGGATAACCTGGGTCGTCATGCATGTACCCGATCGAGTAGATGTGGATGAAGAAGCTGACCCAGGAAACGACTAGGGACATTACGATAGACAGGGCGTCTACCTGATAACCGATTGTCGTTTCGAGGTCTCCAGATATAACCCAGGTAAAGATATCCTTTTCGAAGAAGTGGTCAGGTTGTTTCAGGAGGGCAAAGAACAGGAGGGATGAGAATATTGCGGAGAATCCGATGGCCGCACATCCGATTGGCCCCACCGCCTTTCTGCTCATTCGCCTTCCAAACAGCCCGTTGATGACGAATCCGATGGCAGGAAAAAGGGGAATCAACCAGACAAATTCAAGCATTGCAATCTCCTTGGAACGAAACACCCCAGGACCCACAGACTTGTGCAGACGGGTTCATCGCATCCCTCACCATTTCATCAAACGAATTTCATCCACATTGATGGTATTCTGGGTTCGATAGACCTGAACAAAGATTGCCAGTCCAACGGCAGCCTCAGCTGCCGCGACAGCCATGACAAAAAAGACAAACAGGACACCATCCATGGAACTAAGAGCGTGGGAGAAGGTAATGAGACTCAGGTTGACTGAATTGAGCATCAACTCAATCGACATGAAGAGGATGATTGCATTCCGTCTCGTCAACACGCCGATGGCCCCGATTGCAAAAAGAATGGCTCCGACTATGAGATAGGCAGCCGAAGGAATTGGAGGGACGGTCATCGACTACTCCTTTTCAGATGGTTTTTGCTTGGCCAGAACAATCGCCCCGACAATGGCAGCCGTGATAAGAACCGAGACAATTTCAAAGGGAAGAAGATAATCGGTGAAGAGAAGCTTCCCCACGACTTTTGTCGACCCAAGCTGGCTCACCTTCTCAGGGCTGTACCCACCACTGACTCCCCGCGCCCCTCCGAAAACCGCAAAGAATAGACCCGCCATAATGAGAATGGCGGTCACAACGCCAACGCCTTTGGAGAAGGAGATCTTCAAGTGAGTGCGCAGTTCCTCTTCGAGTTCCAGAAGCATGATAACGAAAACGATAAGCATCATTATGGCCCCTGCATAAACAAGAACTTGAATGATTGCAATAAACGGGTTCTGTAAGAGGAAGAATAGCACTGCCGTACACAAGAACGTAAGAATCAGCAGCAAGGCCGAGTGGATAGGATTTCTCCGCGTTATCATCAGGACAGAAGCGACGATAGCGACAAAAGCGGTTCCAAGGAAAACTATCCACTGAAAAATAATGCCGACGTTCTCCGAAGACATGGAAGACCTCTGTTACCTCCTTCGAGGACTCAGGGATTCAACTTCTTCTGATCGATCAGGAAGGTCGTATTGAAAATAAAATCCGACCGGTCGTGTTTTACATACTCGTAGTTCTTCCCCATTTTGATTGCATTGACAGGGCAGGCCTCTTCGCAATACCCACAGAAGATGCATCTTGTTCCATCTATTTCATAGATCCTGGGAAATCGTCTCCCGTTTTTGAATTCTTCTGCCTCGACAGTGATGCATTCAGAGGGGCAAACAGCCTCGCAGAGACCGCATGCCACACACTCGGTGGACCCATCCTCTCTTCTTTCGAAATAGTGGATACCCCGCCACCGGTCCGTCATCTCAATCTTTTCCTCCGGGTACTGAATCGCGAAGGGTTTCGAGAAAAAGTGCTTCAACGTCACTGCCAGGCCTTTGAAGAGTGGAAGAATCATTCCCTTTCCTCTTGTCGTGTCATACCTCCGGGCAGCCCGCATGTCGCTTCCCGGAGATTTGTTTCGATAGTTTCGTTAAAACTTAAGGATCAAGGTCCGAGCTTCTCTTTTCCGACTTGTTACCTTCCCAAGGAACTTTTCTCAAGAGAGCTAACGTAACAAAAGTACAACCCCCGTCACAAGAACATTAAGCAAAGCGAGGGGGAACATGAACTTCCATCCAAATTTCATGATCTGGTCATACCGCAGTCGAGGATAGGTGGCCCGAATCCAGATGCAGACAAAAACCAGAACGGAGACCTTACCGAGAAACCAAATCCATCCCGGAATGAAGGACAGGGCTGGAAAAGGAGGGTGCCACCCACCCCAGAAGAGGGTAACGGCGATAGCCGGCATAACGATCATATGGGCATATTCGCCAAGAAAATAAAGGGCAAACTTCATGCTACTGAACTCTATATTGTATCCACATGCGAGTTCTGACTCTGCCTCAGGCATGTCGAATGGCACTCGGGCAAGCTCCGCCAAACCGCCGACAAAAAAGAGAAGAAATCCCACTGGCTGGAGGAGAAAATTCCAGTGCCAGAATCCTCCGGCCTGGGCAAATACGATTTGCCGGAGGTTGAGGGTGCCGGAGATCATCAACACGCCAATAACGGCGAGTCCGAGAAATATCTCATAGCTGATCATCTGGGCAGCAGCACGTAGAGATCCGGTGACGCCGTATTTGTTGCCAGAGGACCACCCTCCCAAAACGATTCCGAATTCGCCAACAGAGCTTATGGCAAAGAGGTAGAGGAGCCCCATGTCAATGTCAGCCACCACCATCTTGATCTCCCGACCAAAAAGTTGGAGGTCGTTGCCAAAGGGGATAACGGCTGCGAGGCATATGACGGAAATCACCGATATAGCCGGGGCAAGCATGAAAACCCCTCGGTCGGCTCTGGCCGGGATCAGATCCTCTTTGAAAAAGAGCTTGATCCCGTCTGCAATTGGCTGAAGAAGGCCGAAAGGGCCTACCCTGTTGGGACCGTACCGGATCTGTATGTGTCCCAAAACCTTCCTCTCAAAGAGCGTATTGTACGCGGTCATCAATAGGAGCGCGATAAAGACCAACAGGCTTTTCGCAACAATCTCGATCAATGTATAGAGTAACTCCATCCTAGGCCCTCTCCACCCTCACCGGGCAGGCTTTGTAGACTGGTGCGCCGGAAGGGGCATCGAAATCTGGGGCAAGAACCGCGTTCACCTCGATGTCATAGAACGGTGGAGCCAGATAGACCATCCCCTTTGCGAGACGATCTGAAATCCTGGCCTTCGTTTCGATGTGGTCCCGAGGAGACGTCAGACGAACCCGATCTCCGTCCGAGATCTCTCGTGCTGCGGCGTCTTCTGGATGGATCTCAAGGGCCGTTTCAGGATACCACGCTGCGAGTCCAAGGGCCCGTTTCTTTTTTGTTCCGATCTCGTGGTTATAAAGCGTCCCGCCGACAGATAGCCACAGTGGATAATCATCGTTAGGTTTCTCTTCAGGCTCCTGGTATTCGACGACAGAAAAACGGCCTTTGTCATCGAGAAAACCGTCGCGGTATAGGACAGGCGTGCCTGGGTGGTCAGGTTTCGGGCATGGCCACTGGAGGCCGCCCTTCTCAAGGGTCTGGTAGTCCATGCCCCGAAGGAGTGGGGTCAGGGAAGCAATTTCCGAAAAAATCTCTGATGGGTGTTGGTAGTCCATGGGCCGACCCATCTGGGAGGCCAGGGCAGTAATTATCTCCCACTCGGCCTTTCCACCCAATGGTGGTATCGCCTGGCGCACCCGTTGAACCCGCCGTTCTATGCTGGTGAAAGTCCCATCTTTTTCTGCCGAGGTGGCACCGGGGAGAACCACGTCAGCCCTCTCGGCTGTCTCCGTAAGAAAGCTATCGACGACGACGAGCATGTCGAGGTTTTTGAGTGCCTCGTCGAAACCCTTTGGGGTGGGGAGTGACGTCAAAGGATTCTCTCCGACCACAATAAGGCCCTTGATTTTTCCGTTTTTCATGGCCCTGGTCATTTCCCCGAGAGAAAGTCCCTGTTTTGCCGGAAGTTCTCCCCCCCAGGCCTCTTCGAATTTCTGCCGGATGGTCCGATTATCGACTCTCTGATAACCGGGCAGGAATTCAGGAAGGCCACCCATGTCAAACGACCCCTGACAATTGCTCTGAGAGCACAGAGGATAAACCCCTCCCTGCTCCTTCCCGACAGTTCCAGTCAGCAGGGCGAGATTGGCAAGAGCTCTGACTCCCTCTGTTCCCCTCGATTGTTGGGTTATTCCCGACCCGTAGGCGATTACGGTGTTTCTAGCATTGCCAAAAAGACGGGCCGCTTTGCGAAGCTCATCGGCAGGAATACCGGTAAGCTTCTCCACGGATTCAGGAGTGTACTGGGAGATCGATTTCTTTAATTGGTCAAAGCCCTGTGTCCGCTCCCGGACAAAATCGGCATCGACCAAATCTTCATCAATGATTGTCCGAATCACACCGTTGATCCAGGCCACATCACTTCCGAGATGAGGGCGTAGCCAGACATTTGCATATTTCTCGAGAGACGTTCTGCGGGGATCGACTAGAATTACCTGGGCATCGTTCTTAAAAACAGCCCGACGGATCTTGTGGGCGAAAATCAAGTTGTCCTCGTCGGGATCAGCACCCACAACGAGGATCATATCGGCGCCAATAACCCCGTCCAAGCAGTTGGTCATCGCACCATAGCCAAAAGCATCGGATAGCCCAAGAAGGGTTGGTCCACTTCCCAATCGTGCCGGACTATCCACATTGTTCGATCCGAGAACAAGACGCATCAGCTTTTGAAGAAGATAAACCTCTTCGTTGGTACCCCTCGACGGAGCGATCGCCCCGATGCTCTCTCCACCCGAGTTTTCCTTCAGTGCCGTAAGCATTTTCGAAATTAGGTCTAATGCCTCTTTCCAGGTCGTCTCCGTCAAATTGCCATTCACACGGACCATGGGACGGGTCAGCCGATCCGGATGGTGAATGTAGTCATATCCGAAGCGACCTCTGACACAGAGACTTCCATCATTGCTTCCAATGCCATCCCGGCTTGTCACTTTTATGACGTCCTTGCCGTGTAAGACATTTAGATCTAGCTGACATCCGCACCCACAGAATGTGCATGTCGTCTGGACTCTATCCATTTGCCAGATTCGACCCTTGACCGGGTTAAGGTTCTCCGTGAGGGCGCCCACTGGGCATACGTGGAGGCATTCGCCGCAGGATATGCAGGCCTCCGAGTTGACCGCCTCAATATGGGATTCAAACCCCCGGTCGACCACATCGAGGACGTGGCAACCAGGAATCTCTGTGCAGGCCTGATTGCACCGCGTACACATGACGCACCGATCCATCCACTGCTTGATCAGGGGAGTCCCAAAGGGAACGTTCGGTCGCTCAACCCTTTCGAAGATGTAGTCCTGCCTGTCGATTCCGAACTGATAAGTCAAGTTTTGAAGTTCGCACTCGCCACCGGAATCGCAGACCGGGCAATCGAGGGGATGCTGAATCAGTAGGAATCTGAGAGCGTCTTTCCGCATCCTTTCCACTCGACCGGTCCTGGTGTGAACGACCATGCCTTCGTTGACCGGCGTTGCGCAGGCAGGCATGGGTTTTTCCACACCTTCAATGTCTACAATGCACATCCGGCACGATTTCAACCAACTCAGCTTGGCCAGGTAGCAGAGGGTGGGGATGTTGATGCCGTTCTCATCTGCTGCCTCCAGAATCGTTGCCGTATCCCGTGTCCGGATCTCTTTTCCATCAATCGTTAGTGTAGCCATCCTCAATCCTCAACACTGGCAGACACGGACTTCCCTCTCGACACCAGTAAATCATGGAGTAGTCGCTCACCGACGTCCAAGAATACTCGCCAGGGATGTCAGTTGCCGATTGTCAGTCGTCAGTTGAAACAGATCTTTTAGATCGCACAAAAGGAGATTGTTTGTTTCGGTTATCATTCTACCGACGGACATTCGAATCTCTTGACAACAAGCTACGGACAACGGACCACGAACATGGATTTTTTGCGCGGAGCATCTTTTCCAGTTTTCCAGCGACTTTGAAAATCCCTATGGCTCATGGTTCAAGTTCGGGACCGACCGAATTTTGTTATTTGGAGTCCAACGCCACCAGGCCGATCCGGTAGCACCTCAAACATCGCTCGGCCTCTTCCGTCGCCGTCGGGATGGGAAATCCGATTTCCACCTCAGAAAAGGTGTGCCTCCTCTCTTCTGGATCGAGCATTTCGAGGTGCTTTCTCTCTTGCCCTCCAGTGACTCCCACATTCTCGTCGCTATTATAGACACCGACTGTAGCCAGGAGGTCTTCCAGCCTATCCTCATCTGGGGGTTCGACCGGGTCTCCTCTCAGGTATTTGTCAATTCTATCTGCGGCTCTTTTCCCGTGTCCGGCGGCCCGGACGAGCACGTCAGGACCTGTCACACAGTCGCCTGCTGAAAAAACGCCCTTAGCAGAGGTTTCGAAAGTCCCCGAATCGACCACGAGGGTTTTCCATTTTGTGGTCTCTATCTCGGTCATTCCTTCCATGAAATGGAGATCTACAGCCTGGCCAATGGCCGGAATCACGATGTCGCAATCGATGAGGAATTCGGATCCAGGAACCGGAATAGGACGTCTTCTCCCGCTCTCATCTGGCTCTCCCAACTCCATCCGGATGCATTCAACGCCGACCACCTTTCCTTGCTTTTCAAGCACCTTCACCGGGTTGCATAGGAAATGGAATTTAACCTTCTCCTCCTCAGCGTCCCTGATTTCGACATCCTCGGCGGGCATCTCCTTTCTGGATCGCCGATAAACCAGGTTCACATCGGTCTTTCCGATTCGGAAAGACGACCGCACACAGTCGATGGCCACGTTTCCACCACCGACAACAACGACCTTCTTGCCTTCGGGGTAAGGATCCTTCCCCTGGTTGATATCTAGAAGATATTTAACCCCAGGGATGAACCCGCTGTAGCCTGCGTCCTCCCCTTCGACCCTCATGGGGGTGTTGGTCTGGGCGCCGACACCGATAAATATGGCCTTATACTGGTCGGCGAGTTCTTGTAACGTAATCTCGCTGCCAACATCCGTGTTGTACCGGATTTCAACTCCCACTGCTTGAATAATCTCAACCTCCCGGTTGAGGATGTCACGGGGCAGGCGATAATCTGGAATTCCCCAGGCGGCCATCCCCCCTGGTGCTCCAAATCGTTCGAAGACGGTGACAGGGTATCCCTTCAGGGCCAGATAGTAAGCGCAGGATACTCCGGCCGGCCCGGCTCCGACGACCGCAACAGGGGTTTCTTTTTTCTCTTCTGCCTGCCCCAGGGGAGGGACGTGGTGGCGATCCAGCTCCCAGTCGGCTACAAAACGCTTCAGGTATTTGATAGAGATCGGTTCGTCCAGATTTGCACGGCGACAGTTAGACTCGCAGGGCCGAACGCACACTCGGCCCAAAGTTCCAGGCAGGCACGTCATGTTTCTGATAACATCAAGGGACTCTTCAAACCTGCGCTCTTTGACGAATTCCACATAGGTGGCAACGTCGAGGTGAGCAGGACACGCATTTGAGCACGGGGCCACGGTCTTTGCCTTGTAGTTTCCCGGTGGTGCCTTTTTCTTATTGTCGATAAGGTCAAGAAACTCGTCTCGATAATGGTCAAGGCAATGAAGCAGCGCGATGGTGCCTGTCTGACCGACTTGGCATTTGGAACTCTCCTGGATCATGCGCCCAAGAGATTCCATCTCGTCGAGGCTGTCCCGGGTCCCGTGGCCATCGGTGATATTTCTCAGGGTTGCCAGGATCACCCGAGTTCCCACTCGGCAGGGAATACACTTTCCGCAGGACTCTTTCTGAACGGCTTCGAGATACGCCCGGCACATATCGACGACGTTGACACCGGGATCCCGGATTGCCAGGCCGTCCCATCCCATAAAGGCTTTGATCTGAACCTTGCCGTTATAGACAAGAGGAAGATTCAATCCCGGAACGTCTTCGAATTCCTTGGGAGGTTTTCCACGGTTGTCAACAACCTGTCCCTGCCAACTAGAAAAAACGATATCCCCCATGCGCTTTCCTTTACTGTCCGAAAGGGATTCAGCTGTTTTTCGTCTCTGTCAGATCTAACGATCTATCTCGCCAAGAACAATATCGATGGAACCAATAGTCGCAACAACGTCAGCGATCATCTGCCCTTCAATCATCTTGGGAAGGGCGCCTAGGTTGGCGAAACTCGGTGTTCGTACCCTGAACCGAAAGGGCTTATTTCCGCCGTCACTGACGACATAATAACTCAACTCCCCTTTTGAGGCCTCGATACTCTGAAACACTTCTCCCACAGGCGTGTTGAATCCTTCAGAGACGATCTTGAAATGCCGGATCAGGGCATCCATCCGGGTTTCTACATCCTCCTTGTCAGGGAGAACCACCTGAGGAGCGTCCGCCTTAATCGACCCATCAGGAAGGTTTTCCACAACCTGTTGAACGATCCTCCGGGACTGTCGCATCTCCTCCAAACGGACGAGGTACCGGTCGAAGACATCTCCGTCCTCTCCCACCGGAACTTCAAAATCAAAATCCTCGTAATGGCTATAGGGCGTGGCCTTTCTCACATCATAGGGTACCCCTGAGCCTCGAAGTGTAGGACCTGTCACACTAAAGTTGATGGCATCCTCCCGAGCCAGTACGCCGACTCTCTTTGTGCGACGGCGAAAAATGACGTTGTCCGTTAGGAGTGCCTCGTAATCGCGGAGCCGCTTGGGAAAATCGTCGAGGAAATCCCGCACGTGGTCGATTGTTCCCTCAGGCAGATCCTTCGGGAGCCCGCCAATTCTGAAATAGGTTGGTGTGAGGCGGCCGCCCGCCACCTCTTCAAATATCCTGGTGATGGCCTCCCTTTCTCTGAAACAGTAAAGAACAAGCGAGCTCGCCCCGAGGTCGAGAACGTGGGTCCCCAGCCAGATCAGATGGGACGCCATTCTTTGGAGTTCCGCGAGCATCACCCTGATATACTGGGCCCGTTTGGGAGCTTCTATGCCGAGGAGCTTCTCCACCGCGAGGACGTAACCGAGGTTATGGCCCATGGCATTGACATAGTCCATTCTGTCAGTCAGGGGGATGCATTGATGGTAGGTTTTTACCTCTGCCAGCTTCTCGATCCCCCTATGGAGATGGCCGAGTACTGGTGTGGCCTTTCGAACGATTTCTCCGTCGAGTTCCAAAAGGAGGCGCAAAACACCGTGAGTTGCTGGATGCTGAGGACCCATGTTGAGAGTCATGCCCAGGTCGAGGCTCAACGTCCTCTGTTCAGCCATTCTGTCTGCTCCCTTGTGAGCGTGCAAACGGCGCGTCTTTAGTGGAGCCGCCCTTACTTTTCTAACGCCCCGCCATTGCAGAACGGGTATCAGGGTTCTCTGGAACGAGGGGCCCGTGGAGAATACTAGGTGTCCGGCAACACAGGCTTATCAAAATCTGTCCCTTCTGTTGGGAAATCTTTCCTCAGAGGGTGTCCTTGAAATTCGTCCCAGAGGAGAATCCTCTTGAGATTTGAGTGGTTCTCAAAAACGATCCCCAGCATGTCGAAGGCCTCCCTCTCGTACCAGTTGGCAGCTTTCCAAATCGATTCAACCGTTGAGATCTTCTCCCCCTCATCCAGGGAAACCTTGACCCTGACTCGGTCGTTACGTTTGATGGAGTATAGATGGTATGCCACCTCAAACCGTGGACGACCTGGAAAAAGATCCACTCCGCAGAGATCGGTGAGAAAATCGAAGTCGTGCACTTCGTGAAGATATTGCATGATCGCCAAAATCGCGTCCTTTTTGACGTGGAGAGTGACCTCATCCCGAAACACCCGAGAATCGATGAGTTCCGATGGGAATTTTTCCCTTACCTTCTTAATCAACGCTCTCTCTGCCATATGTCATAACCACGGGAACCTAGGATTAGACCTTTCCTCTTCTGTGAAATTGTCAGACACTCCCCCTTTTTGTTCTGGGAAACCGACCGAGGCCCATCCGAGCAGTTCGACCCTGGTGTCCGGGTTGACAGGTTAGGACGTCTTGGTGTCAAAAAGGCTTTTCACGTCTTTCCTATCGAGCAGGGACTCTTTCTTGATCTTTTCCTGGACATCCATCAGGGCGAGCTGAAGGGCCTCTGGCCTCGGAGGACATCCAGGGACATAGACATCCACAGGAAGGATCTGATCAATCCCCTGGAGCACGCTATAGGTCTTGAATATCCCACCGGAAGAGGCACAAGCCCCGTAAGCGATCACCCATTTCGGCTCGGGCATCTGCTCCCAGATTCTCTTGACAATGGGAGCCATTTTCTTTGTCACCGTTCCCGAGACGATCAGCAGGTCTGCCTGGCGGGGTGACGGTCGAAATACCTCTGAACCGAAGCGACCAATATCCCAGGAAGCCGCCGAGACGATCATCTCAATGGCACAACAGGCAAGCCCCATGGTCACTGGCCATACAGAGGACTTCCGGCCCCAGTTGACGAGGCCATTCAGCCCCTTCATCAGAACCGTGTTGCCCAAATAGACCTCTATTCCCATTCCAAAGCTCCTTTTTTCCAAATGTAGATATATGCCGCAATCAAGATTCCAACAAATACGAGCATCTCCAAGAAAATGAATATGCCAAAGAGCGCTTTAAAGTCACGATACACAACGGCCCACGGATAGAGAAACACAATTTCGATGTCAAAAAGGAGAAACAGCATGGCCACTATATAGTATCGAATTGGAATTCTCCGTCTCGACGTTCCAACTGTCGTCACCCCGCACTCGTAAGGCGCCATTTTGGTGGGAGTCGGCTTATGTTGGCCAAGAAAATACGAGAAAATAACGGCGAAAAGACCGAAGGCAACTGCAATTCCGACGAAGATCAAGACGGGTAAGAACTGGATCAGCATTGAAAATCTCCTGGATAGGAGGCGAGATGCACTTTGTGAAAAGTTTAATTAGTTGAGTTATATCGGATCCTCTCCGCCTTTGTCAAGAAAAAACCCAATCGAGATTTCTTAAGACTGTCGCCTCCGTGACGACCATCCTCCCTGGACACAAGGACGTCGATTTGTTTCCATATCTATTCCAGAAAGCCCCCGCGACACCACGTCTGTTCCGAATAGGTCTTGTTGTGAAGCGATTGGACCACGCGATGCACGAGATTGCTCTTCCTTAGAGGAGCAGGGCGATCTTTCCGTAGACAATTTGACGAATCACAGGAAAAGGGCTAAGAGCCGTTACGGGAGGAAACGATAAGCTTCCAACGTATTCCAGGTGCCACACCGTTGGCACTGGGGCATCCATTCGTCGGATGGTGCACCGCAGGCATGGCATCGATATTCATGAAGTTGCTGGTGAAGCAGTTCAAAGGCGAGGCTGTAAAGCTGATTGGATAGTGCTTCATTGAGCCTCTTTTTTTCGATATCGGCCAGGACTAGCAGTGCTTCTGGGGACGTGTCCTTATCTGGTATTTTTTTGATTTCGCCCTCTGCATCTTCAATCCGATCCTGTCTTAGATAGAGTCGTGCAAGAAGAAGACGGGCGAATTCACTCTGGCTCGATGCCTTTCTGTAAAACTGAATCAATGACTTCTCTCCCTCATGTTCAATCATATAGTTCTCCAGAGCTTTTGCGAGGGGCAGATGAAAGCGATTCGCAAGAGCGTGCTCCCAAGTTTTCACAGCCTTGTCGGGAGACCCATTGCGGATATACGCCTCACCGAGACTCAAGAGGGCGGGAAGAAACTCGCTTTTTTCTTTCACGCTCTTCTCAAATGATGAAATGCACTCTTTCAAATCTCCAGCCTCTTCTTCTTCGATACCCTTTTCGTACCAGAGAACCGCCAACGAGTCGTCAAGGTCTTTCCCACGGAGGAGGCCCTCTTTTATAAGTTGATGAACCGCTTGCATGGCTTCCTTCCATTTGCGCTGGGCCTTCCGTGTCCGCAGGAGACCTTTCAGAGCGACTGGATTTGCTTTCTCAGTCTCCAAAACCCTGGAGTAATAAAGCTCTGCCTCAGAGAAATTCTCGTTACCTTCGCTGCTCGCTGCTATTCCCAGAATTGCTCGGATGTTCTTTGGGTCCCTTGAAAAGACGTGGTGATACCGGTCCGAAGCCTCTACGAATTGTTTACCCTCCAGCAAAATGTCCGCAAGGTCCAGGTGTAGCTCCAGATGATCCGGGGAGAGCTGGATCGCTTTCTCAATATGGTTTTTCGCTTTTTCGAGCTGGCCGAGGCGGAACTGTGTCCGTGCTTGCTGCCGATAGGCATCGGTCCTCTCGTCACGTTTTCTGATCTTTTTCTCTTTCCTTCCCAGAAAGACCCCCCTGACACCCTGCAGAAGAAACAAGATATACACAAACAAAGCTCCCAAGATAAAAGCCCCAAAGATTACCATATAGAGAGGGATATCAACTGGCCCTCTCTGGAAGAGTTTTAACTGGACGACGGTTGGATTCTCCAAAGCGAGATAGCTCAGACCGAGGATGATGATGAGGGTAAACGCAAAAACAACCTTTGACATGACGGTGACTCCATTTGGTTTTTAAGGGAAACGAACACTTTTCATTGTCCCATGAATGTCGACTCAAGGCAATCCCACAGGACCTGAGGAGTTCCTCAGAGCGGCCTTAGATACACTCGATGTGTTGGGGTACCTGTTGCGTGGATTTTTTCATTTCCCTGGGCTTTGGAATAGTCATTGATGCCATTTTGGACTGGTTTGAGATGCTAACAAGACTTGCCCCACAGGCTTGGAACCGGTGAACGGTGATAAAAAACGCCCTTAGGATAGCGGATGGGCTGTGGACACTTAGAGAATTCCCTTCGCCTTTAGTAGAGGAGTGGGATCTACGACGAGTTTTTCAAGGCCCAGATCTTTTTCAGCCATTTCCATGGTCAGCCCGATCAGTTGGCTCAGGTAGATTATGGGCAGCCCATATCCGCGATGATACTTCCTTTCCACGTCGGGCTGACGCATGTCCAGATTGGACTGGCAGAGAGGGCAGACCACGGCGATGCAGTCGGCCTTGACGTCTCTGGCAGCGTCGAGCAGCTCATTGGCCAGCCTAAGGCCGATATCTGTCCGGGTGATTGAGAGGCTCGCCCCGCAACACTCCGTCTTGTGTGACCAGGGGAGCGGCTCCGCACCGAGGGCCAACACAATGTCGTCCATCATGGTTGGATTCTCTGCACTGCCGATCTCAACACCTGGTAGCCTAGTTAGGCAGCCGTAGTAATTAACCACCCTCAAACCTTCCAGTGGTTTCTTCGTGCATTCTTGGATTCGCTGTAAGCCAATGTCATGATAAAGGAAGTCGAGCAGGTGTTTAGACGATACCGATCCCTTGTAGATGTGGCCGACCGTCTCACTCAACCGACTTCCCAATTCTGGTTTCTCCTCGACTGCTTTGTGCGTGTGGATGAGGTGGCTATAACACGCCGGACAGGGGGAGACGACGGTCGTTAGTTTCCCTTCCTCAGCCTTTAGCAAGTTTCGATAGGGCAGGGCAAAGGCGAGCTCCTCGCTGAGTTGATGAGCAGGGCTGGCTCCACAACAGTTCCAGTCTGGAATATCGGTAAGCTCGATTCCGTAGCCTTTGCAGATTGTCCGAAAGGAATGGTCAAATTCCTTGGCCGTACTTTCGAGAGAGCAACCAGGATAATAGCCAACGTTCATACTAGATCTCTCCTATTTCTCCACATATCTTCGGCTCTGCTGAAAAATCTGCCTGACTGCTGGCAGCTCCCGAATCTTATGGGCAAGAAGGCTGAGTTTTCCCTTTCCCAACATCAGTGGTCCTAGGTGGGCATCTTTTGTAGGCTGGCGGGAGGCCATATTGTATCGGATCACCAGTCCTAGTTCGTGAACTCTACCGTGCCGCCTGATCGAATCCAGAAAAATTTGGTCAAAAGCCACGATCTGCTTCTGTCCTGGTGCGACACCCTCCTCGACGGCCATTTTTCGGAGAGTATCCATAATCGTTGCAATTTCAATCTTTTCTGGACAACGAGATGAACATGTCTCACAGGATGCACAGAGCCATATGGTTGAACACTCCAGAACCTGCTTCCTCGAATTGACCTGAATATGCCGAAGAACCTGACTTGGTTTCAAATCCATTTCCGGAGCGATGGGGCAACTCGCGGTGCACTTTCCGCATTGGACACAATGGAAGGCGTCCTCCCCGTTGAGGCCGAAAATCTCATCTCTGAATCGATGGATGTTTTCCTGCCTATTTAGTACTCTCAAGTTTTTCCTCCTCTATCTCTGAGAACGGGGCGGAAATCTGCGCGTAGATTTGATCGTCTGAAAACCCCCGTACATTGGCTGCCTTGGTTCGGCAGGTTGCGGCACAGTTCCCACAGCCCTGGCAGAGGGATTGAACAATGCTGGCAACGTGCTTCCCTTGGACCGTCTCCTCCCTGATGGCATCGAAGGGGCAGACTTTGACGCAGTTCAAGCATCCGCTGCAAATATCGGCCTCCACGTAGGCGATTTTCGGATCAATCGTCAGTTCATCCTGAGACAAAACAGAACAGGCTTTCACCGCTGCTGCACCTGCCATGGCCACAGAATCGGGCACATCCTTGGGAAACTGGCACGACCCGGCCAGATAGATTCCCTTGGTCACGCTCTCCACGGGTTGAAGCTTGGGGTGAGCCTCTGAGAAGAAACCGTAGGTGTCGTGAGGGATATTGAGGAGTTTGGCCAGGTCCTTGGCGCCGTCCCTCGGAACAGCCGCCGCCGCCAGGACGACGAGATCCGCTTCCACCTCGACCTGTTCGCCGGTCAGGGTATCGGCTCCCCGAACGACTAACTGGCCGCCCTTCTCATAGATCTTGGCCACTCGTCCCCTGATGTAGACCGCCCCTGCTTCTGTCTGGGCTTTCTTGTAGAACTCTTCGTAACCTTTACCAGGGGTTCTGATGTCGATGTAGAAGATATAGGACTGACTGCCAGGAACGTGGTCGTTGACAAGAATCGCCTGTTTGGCTGTGTACATGCAGCAGATCCTGGAACAGTAGGGCATCCCTTTGGCCTCATCCCGAGACCCAGCGCATTGGACGAAAACCACCCGTTTCGCCTCTTGATTGTTGGACGGTCGAATGACATGTCCCCCCGTGGGGCCTGACGGCTCAAGCATTCTCTCCAGGTGGAGGGACGTGATCACATCTTTCAACTGGCCTCCCCCGTACTCCTCGTACGCACTGGTATCGAATTGATCGAAACCGGTGGCGACAATGATGGTTCCAAATTTCTCGGTGATGAGTTCGTCCTTCTGCTCATAGTCAACCGCATCGGCCGGACAGACCTTGGCACAGACGCCGCATTTTCCCTTCGTCAGATACATGCAGATCTCAGGATCAATAACCGGAACATTGGGGACTGCCTGGCCAAAGGGTCTATAGATCGCCTTCCGTTTTCCGAGTCCCAGTTCCCACTCGTTGGGAGATTTCTTGGGACATTTTTCAATGCACTCGCCGCATCCCGTGCACTTTTCCTCGTCGACAAAACGGGCCCTCTTCCGGATGGTGACGTCAAAGTTTCCGACAAACCCTTTTACGTCCTCGACCTCCGCATAGGTCATGATCTTGATTTTTTCGTCTTGGGATGACTCCGTCATCCTCGGGGTCAGAATTCAGGCGGAACAGTCGAGGGTGGGGAATGTCTTCTCCAACTGGGCCATCCGACCCCCAATAGTCGGTAGTTTTTCGACAATCGTTGACGGGTAGCCAGCCTGACTCAAATCCAGAGCCGCCTGAATCCCTGATATCCCCCCACCAATCACCAGGGCCCGTTTCGCTACCGGAGACTTCAACGGCTCGAGTGGTTCGAGACGAGCCACCTTGAAGACAGCCATTGCAGTCAGTTGTTCGGCTTTTCTGGTCGCCTCTTCCCGTTCTGAATGAACCCAGGCACACTGTTCCCGGATGTTTGCCATTTCGCACAGATACCGGTTTTGCCCTGCTGATTCGATGCATTTCTGAAACGTCACTTCATGCATCCTGGGACTGCACGACGAAACGACGATGCGATCGAGTTTGTGGTCTTTAGTGGCCTTCTTTATGGTTCCCTGCCCGAGATCTGAACAACTGTACTGGAGGTCTTCCGCATGGACAACATCCGGAAGTTTCTTCGCTGTCTCAACGACACGCTTAACGTCCACCATGGACGCTATGTTCGTGCCTCAGTGGCAGATAAAGACGCCTATTCTTGCCATAACTCTCCTCTCTCTTCTTAGGCGGATACCTGAAAGGCTGGAAAGGGAAGGGCTGAGCCAAAAGGTGGTGCTCGTCGTCCCTCGTCGGCGGTTCGTTGTTTATCCATCAGAGCCCACGCACCAGAATGCGAACCAGTAGATCACATTCATAATGGAATGACTCGAACCTCTTCTTCCCTGATACACCGTCAGCCGACAACTAAGGCCTTCAGATAAAGTACTTGAGCCGCGAAAAACGAAGCTTTCAGGGATTTTCGTTATGAATCCAGTTTTTCAATTTTCACTGCGCAGGCCTTTAATTCAGGAATCTTGGCAATCGGATCGAGGGCAGTATTGGTGAGGCGGTTTGCCGCTGCCTCCGCAAAGTGGAAAGGAATAAAAACAACTCCCCGGTCCGCTCGATCCGTTACGGTGGCGTTGATATTGATCGCTCCTCGCCTGGAGCTTACGCGAACGTGCTCACCCTCCCCAATTCCGAGCCGCTGCGCATCTTCCGGGTGAATCTCCATATAAGCCGTTTCGGCTTCTTTGTGGAGGCTAGGGGAGATGCGAGTCATGGTTCCCGTATGAAAATGAAATCCCATCCGGCCTGTCGTGAGGACAAAGGGGAACTCATCATCGGGGATTTCCGCCGGGTCTCGGTAAGAGATTGGATGAAAGGTCCCAACCCCTTTCGCAAATCGGTCCTTGTGGAGGAATAGGGTGCCGTGATCTTCAGGCGAGCAGCAGGGCCATTGAATCCCTTCTGTCTCGATTCTCCCATAGGTTATGCCTTGATAGATGGGCGTCAACTGAGCAAGTTCTTCGAGAATTTCTTCTGGCGAAGAAAAGTCAAATCCTTTTCCCCCCATCCTCTGGGCGAGATCACATAAGATCTCCCAGTCGGGCCTCGCATCGCCCAATGGATCGATCGCTTTTCTGACTCGCTGGACCCGTCGGTCGGTGGCCGTGAAAGTTCCGTCCTTTTCTGCGAAGCTTACACCGGGAAGCACCACATGGGCGAACTTTGCCGTCTCTGTCATGAAGATATCCTGAACAACAAGAAAATCGAGCTTCGTGATGGCTTTTTCCAAGTGTTCGATGTCCGGATCGCTGAGAAGTGGATTCTCAGCGAGGATAAACATCGCCCTGACTTCACCCTCATCGATGGCTGAGACCATCTCTTGAATTGTAAGTCCTACGCTTCGGTCGACCTTGACTCCCCATGCTTTCTCAAATTTTTTCGCCACCCCCTCATCGGTCACGCTCTGATAGCCAGGGTAGACATTGGGAAGTGCGCCCATGTCGCACGCCCCCTGTACGTTGTTCTGACCGCGTAAGGGGTTGACCCCGGTGCCTGGTCGGCCCAGGTTCCCAGTGACCATAGCGAGATTGGCCAGGGCGAGGACATTGTCAGTCCCACTCGTGTGCTGGGTAATGCCCATGGCGTAGACGATACTTGCCTTTTCCGCCTGACCATAGATTTCCGCAATCCTGTGAAGATCGTCTGGAGCGATCCCCGATATCTCGGCCACCCGCTCGGGCGTATAGGAGTCGACCTCTTTTTTGAGTTCCTCAAAGCCCTCGGTCCGCTCGGCGATGAACTCCCTGTTCTCCCAGCCCTCTTTAATGATGATGCGGATGAGGCCATTGATCCAGGCCACATCGGACCCGGGCCTGTTGCGGACATGGATGTCGGCAACTTGAGCCATCTGGATCCGGCGGGGTTCGATCACGATGAGTTTGGCTCCTTTTTCCTTCGCCCGAAAAATGCGGCGAGCCACTAACGGGTGGGCTTCCGACGTGTTGGAACCCGTTATCAGGATGCAGTTTGCGTCTTCGAGTTCCGGGGTCGAGTTTGTCATGGCGCCACTGCCAAATGCCCGGGCTAGACCAGCCACGGTGGAGGAGTGTCAGAGGCGGGCACAGTGATCCACACTGTTGGTTCCCACAACAGCACGCATCCATTTCTGGAAGAGGTAGTTCTCCTCATTGGTGCATTTGGCCGAAGCCAGGCCAACGATGCTGCGGGGGCCGAACTTATCGCGGATTTCGGAAAGACGTGAAGCAACCAACCCCAAGGCGTCATCCCAGTTGGATTGCTTGAAATCTTTATCGACTCTGACCAAAGGCGTGAGAAGCCTTTTGTCACTTTCCACGAATTCATGAACGCTCCAGCCTTTGATGCACAGGGTCCCTTCACTGATGGGGTGGGTTTTCACGGGTAGGGTTCCGACCAGTCCCTCATCCATGATCTCGAGTAGGACTCCACACCCACAGCCGCAGTAGGCGCACGTTGTCTGTACTGTCCTATATTCCACAGTGTGCCTCACTTCTTTGTGCAGGTCTGACAGATATCGAATGTTCCATCACCCAGAACCTCCAGGGGAGGTGGATCTTCGACGTTCTCTCCCGGCAGGTACCCGAACAGATCCTTCACCGTTTCCCTTACCTTCCGATAGAGTGTGCGAAGAGGGATGTCGGCCGGGCATGCCTCTTCACATAGGCCGCAATCGATGCATCGATCAGCCATGTGCATGGCCCGAACCAAATGGAAAATAGGCATCTGCGGCGGCATGCCTCCGAGGTGAACCAGGTTATGATCTTCCAGGGTGCAGGATGGGCAAAAACAGACGGGACAGATGTCCCGACAACCGTAGCATTTGATACATTTCCTAAACTGGTCCATCCAAAAAAGGTACCTCTCCGGCTCCGCTTTTGCCTCGATTTCTCTAACCAAAGGAGGATCTCCATCACGCTCGACTTTTTCGCCAATGTCGATCCGAGATGGGTATGGACGAAAGCAATCGCACTTCTCGGCGAGCTCTCCGGAGCAGGCCAACCCAAGAAAGCGCACCTTCTCTTGATCGAGTTGCTGGTTCTTGTAAAGCTCGATCAAAGCACGCTCATCGCACGCCCGGGCGAAGATACCAAAAGTGTCGTCTGGATATTTTCGGGTCAGTCTGATTAGGAGTTTTGTCAGGGGATAGCGCACCTCCCCCAGATACAGTTCGTCCAGGTCCTCCGCTTTTGTAAACAGATACGGAATTGGATGACCACCGACTACTCTCAGGCTCAGAAATCCGACCACATCAGCTTTGGCCAGCATCTCTGAAACCAAGGTTTTTCCCTTTTCTAAACCAGCCATTCCCCTCTATTCCTTCCGAACAAATCTTTTCTCCCTTGGAGCTACTATTTAAGCTGCTCCGCCCAGATCTCACCCCTTCTCTCTCAAAGGTGATGCTCCCAATTGTCTGATCTGTTCGGTAAACTCATTCATAAGATTGGCGAACTTGGCGCCTTCAGAACTTGATATCCATTCCAGTCTCAACCGATCCGGTGAGATTCCCACAAACCCGATGAGCTCCTTCATCACGGCGACCCTTTTTGAAGCGATGTAGTTGCCCTTCAGGTAGTGGCAGTCGCCGATGTGTCACCCCGTGACGAGGACACCATCGGCCCCCTCCTGAAAGGCCTTCAACACATGGTGGGGGGAGACGCGGCCGCTACACATGACACGGATGGGCAGGACATTGGCAGGGTATTTTAGGCGCATGCCGCCTGCAAGATCCGCCCCTGCGTAACTACACCAGTTGCAGCAGAAGGCGATAATCTTGGGTTCGAATGCGTTGGTGTCTGCCATGGTTTTCCTTTCTTCATCCGACTTGTGAATTTTTTTATTAAGTCCCAATAAAACCGTAGATCCGTGACTTTGTCAAGGAGGAAAACCGACTAATGTTGAAGGCTTAGAGGCAAATCTTGTGTGTTAGCTACGTCGTGGTTCCTTTGCGAATGGTGGGGGAACCGTCAGCCAATATCGCCCCGTGGGACAGTCACCTTGACTTCCCTCGAGCAATACTCATATATACCAGATCTAGCCCTTGTTTTTCAATGGAAATGGAGACCGGTATTCAGGGGTCATGGGTCAGGGACTGGTTTTATGAATCCCTTCATTGCTGTTGTTCCGGGTTTCGGCTGCGATTGCCAATGATCGTCCTCCTGACAAATGATCCCCGCCACCTGGAGACGTGTAAAAGATGCGTTTTGGGTTCCATGTGTCCATAGCTGGGGGATTTTCCAAGGCCCTAGGGCGGGCCAAAGCCAGAAACTGCGAGACCATCCAGGTTTTCTCCCGGAACCCCCGAGGGTGGAAGTCGACCCCGCTCGACATGGAGGAGGTGTCACGATTCAGAAGAGGATTAAGGGACGAGGCCATTTCGCCCGTATTTGTCCATTTGCCTTACCTCCCCAATCTCGCAACCAAACTGACCTCTTTCTATGACCGGTCACTCAGCGTTCTCGAGGAGGATCTCCGCCGAGCAGAAATCCTTTCAGCCCAATACCTTATCATGCACATGGGAAGCCGCCTCAGTTCCTCGAGGAAGGAGGCTCTAAGAACCCTGGCCGAGAGCATCAACCGGGCCTTTGGAGAGGTTGAGAATCGGACCATGCTTCTTCTGGAAAACACATCGGGCCAAGGAACACAGATTGGATCGCGGTTTGAAGAGATCGGAGCAGTCATCGGCAAGGTGGAGAACCAGGATCGAATTGGGGTCTGTCTCGATACGGCCCACGCGTACGGGGCAGGTTACGACATGTCTAACCGACAGGGTCTGGAGACAACCCTTGGGGACCTCGACCGATTCGTGGGTCTCGAAAAACTCTTTCTCATCCACCTGAATGATACCAAGGTACCTCTAGGTTCCCAGAAAGACAGGCACTGGCACATCGGGGAAGGGAAAATCGGTCTCGAAGGGTTTCGTCACATCGTAAATCATCCTCGCCTTAGCGATCTTCCGGGTATCATGGAGACGCCGCGGAAAAATGATAGGATGGATCTCAAGAACATGTCCGTCATTCGGAGTCTTTTAGAATAACAGGCACCGAGCTCAGGTGAGGGTTTGCTGGTGGGATGCGAAATAATTCGACGGTTTCTGTTCGGAATGGGTCATGATCCTGATGGCGGTAAAGCCAATCAACTATTTTGAAGTAGAAGGTTTTTAGTTTGATGGGAGAAGTATTAGAGGTGACTCAAACACTTTGAGAGAGCTATCACTCGATTATCTCAGTTTCTTCCCTCGCATCTTCTTTCGGTTTCAGGACGGAAACATTTCCATCTCGTTGAGTCTCTCCTCTTGGCATCTGGCAGTTCCCCTCCAAAATGGCACCTTCTGATAGGACCAGGAGTGCCGTTTGAATATCTCCTCGAATTTCGCCAGACCGAGAGATTTCTATTCTGTTTTCAGCTTTAACGTTACCTTTTACTTGCCCGTTAACGATGAGAGACTTGACATTGATCTGGCCATTCACCTCACCTGTCTCCCCGATAATCAAGGAATCTCCCGCGAGGATGACCCCTTTGAAATTTCCATCGAGACGAAAGACACCCTCGAAACTTATCTTACCCTCTAGAGTTGTTCCTTTTCCGAGAAAGGCGTTGACCTCATCGGTTGTGGGCAATTCTCTCTGACCTTTCCTACTTATCATGACTCTGCTCCTTTGTCCCCAGAAGAAATGCACACTGACAGGCGTTAGGGGGCTATATCAGCGCTAGGACACCATAGATTATCGCAACCCACAATAGGACTCCGAGGCCAGTCCCTATCAATATCCCTGTGATAGATATGCGAAGCCGGGGCCGTTCTATGTCACATAGGATAGATAGGAGGTACTTTTCCTGGAGGAATTCGTCTTTCTTTTGCCATTCTCTCGCAAGAACTTCCGCCTCGAGATTCAAGACATCCACGATCTTCTACCTATGCTTGAGTTATCAATAGGGGCCCATCGTTGAAGTAATCGAGTGGTCTTTCTTTCTCCCAATCTGATAATCGGAAGAGGGACGAGGAACATGAGAGAATTCTTGAGAGGAGATTTGCAGGTGATCGAGCAGGGAACTGTCGACATAGAATAAAACTTGTACCTCTTCCATTGAGGGCTTTGGCGCTGACTCATTGGGAGATATGCAAGTTGAATACCAGAACCCCAACGAAGTGGGGTCGTGCCTATTTTTTGGAGCGGTTGGAGCGAGTCACAGGCGAAACCGGCACCCGATGTTCGGCCTGGGCACTGATTCGCAACCACTTTCATCTGCCGCGAAAAACTAGACATATTCCGATAGTGAATGTGGAGCCTTCTGAGATGGTGCTGCCGGGCAAAGAGCGAAAACGGGTGCAGGGTAGCAGTATTTCATGCTATTGGGCTGCCAGAGAGTCAGGTGTCAGCATGGCCGAACTTCCCCGGGGGCTTCGGCTTTCGCCAGCTTTGGAGCAAAAGTAAAAAAGCAAGGGACGTCCCCTTTCTCATAAAGGACGTCCCCTTTCTCACGCTGTTCTAAAACCGAGGCGGCGGAGTCGGTTTTCTAGCGACACCCTACCGTTCTGACATCGTCGGCTCCCTCGATTCGCTCTCCACCAAAGGTCTTTCCACTCAAGAAGGCTGAGTTGTCCCCACATTTAATTCTCGTGTCCCGGGTTTTGAAGTGGAGGATCATATCGGTGTCCCCGTCGTCATCGACGTCCTCTAGGGCAGACTTCACAGGACGGGCCTCAGTCCCGGTTGCGCCGAACCTCACCGTGGTCGGGTCTACGGTAGTGGCATCGAGGGCATCCGTGGTCAGGATGGCCAGTGGGATTCTCCCTCTGCTCCTCGGGTTGATGGTGTTAGGGTTGCCCCCGGTTTTGATATCGATTTCGGCGATGATCGCGGGGGAGCTGAACTTCTGGATGCGGTTGTTCTTCTTATCGGCTACATAAACGTTGCCGGAGCTGTCAAGGGCCACAGATGACGCATCCCTAAACCGGCCGTCACCCGTGCCATAGGACCCCCACTGGGTGCGGAACATGCCGTCACTGTGAAACTTTTGGATGCGGTTGTTCCCCATGTCGGCCACGTAGACATTGTCCGAACTGTCAACGGCCACAGAGGACGGACCGGAAAACTGGCCGTCACCGCTACCATACGAACCCCACTCGGTGCGGAACGTCCCATCACTATCGAACTTCTGGATGCGGTTGTTGGATGCGTCTGCCACGTAGACATTGTCCGAACTGTCAACGGCCACGCCTGATGGGAGGTTGAACTGGCCATTACCCATCCCCCGCGAACCCCACTTGGCGAGGAAGGTGCCGTCACTATCGAACTTCTGGATGCGGTTGTTGGATGCGTCTGCTACGTAGACATTGTCCCACCTGTCAACGGCGACGTCCATTGGGAATTTCAACTGGCCCTCACCGGATCCCGAAGAACCCCACTTGGCGAGGAAGGTGCCGTCACTATCGAACTTCTGGATGCGGTTGTTGGATGTGTCCGCCACGTAGACATTGTCCCACCTGTCAACGGCTAACCCCGACGGATACCTGAACTGCCCATCACCGGTGCCCCGGGAACCCCACTTGGCGAGAAAGGTGCCGTCGCTGTCAAACTTCTGAATGCGACTGTTGTAGGTATCCACCACGTAGACGTTGCCCGAACTATCAGTGGCCACGTCCGACGGGTACATAAACTGTCCGTCCCCCCTACCATACGAGCCCCACTCGGCAATGAAGGTGGGCGGTGACTCCGCGTTAGCTGCAACGGCAAAGGTGAGAGACAAGATCAAGGCGACCAGTATGGCCCTATACAAGGAACGACGTGTATATGGATATAGATTCATGATAAGGTTCCCCCTTTAGTTATTTGAAAGTCTTCAGAGCTCTTGAGATGCGGATTCAAAATCCCTTCACGCAATTAACGACCACCGCCTCCTTGTGGTTTGGTCTTTTCGGAGGCTATATTGCCCTGTGCGAACACCATGCCAAAACATTCGATAAAAAAAACTCAATAAGATCAATATATTAGGGCTTAGGCATCAAATCGGGAGTTGAGAAATCTATGAAACGAGTTCATAGCAATTAACAATTTGCGGCACCAAGACATCTCCCTTAGTGCCGGGTGGGTTCCACCTTACTTGGTCCTGCAGTTGTTTCGGCAATACCGATCACCCAGGAGATTCATCGACACACCCGTGGCAGTAAGACCCATGGTGATTGCTTTGTGAGAGAAGTGGCGAATCTGCTTTCCCTAAGATGATCGGCGTTGAAACTTGGAGGGCAGGTTACGACATGTCGAACCGACCAGGGGTAGAGGCAGCTCTTCTGGAACTCAACCGGGCCGTAGGTATCGAGAGACTTTTCCTTATTCATTTGAACGAAACCAAAGTCCCTCTGGGTTCGCACAAGGACAGGACTGGCACATCGGCAAGGGGAACATCGGCCTCGATGGATTCCGAAGCATTGTGAACCATCCTCGTCTTCGGAGCCTTCCGGGCATTATGGAGACTCCGCGAAAAAATGATGCGGTGGATCTCAGGAATATGTCGGTCATTAGAAGCCTTGTTGGATAACGGGCAGGGCCTCGTTTGTATGTCTCGTCCACAGCCCACTGGAGGGCGGACATGCCCCTAGTCGATCGGGGGGGGAAACCGATTCATCTGATACAGTATTGAGGCTTGACGTCTTCTAATGTACGGGGTTGGGCGGGCGGGTGACCACCTTCGAGGATTAGGCAGGACCGCTGCCAGAAGGGCGGCCTGTGGTCTCGTCAATGCAGAAGCAGCGCGTCGAAAATAGCGGTGAGATGCGGCTTCAGCACCGAAAACCTCGGGGCCCCACTCAACTATATTCAGATAAACCTCCAGAATGCGCGATTTGGGCCACAGAAGTTCGATCAAAGTTGTGTAGTAAGCCTCTAAAGCTTTTCTCAGCCAGCTATATCCCTGCCAGAGATAGAGGTTTCGTGCGACCTGCATCGTTATGGTGCTTGCTCCCCTCCGTCGTCCCTTTTGTCGATATTCCCGTAAGGCCTCCCAGATTTCTCCCCAGTCGAAGCCTTGGTGATCCAGAAATCGCTGATCCTCCGAAACGATGACTGCCTGCTGTAGGAAGGGAGATATCTGGGACAGGGATCGCCAGCGAAAGTCTAACCCTTTGCTCTTTAGCCAGCGGGAGACCATAAGAGGGGTAGCCGGTGGATTGAGGAATCTTATCGCAGCCACCTGAAGAACTGAAAACGTGACAAATCCCAATAAGATCGACACAAAAAGGCGGAGAAGAGAACGGCTGAGGGGACGTTTCCTTTTGTCGGGCATAGGAGAATTAGTATAGAACTTCCTACCGCCTCATTCAACGCCCTTCTCGGGTTTTTCACTTTGCAATTGAAAACGGAGGGGCCAGCTCCGCTGATTTGCCCTCCGCGCGACGCACTTAACATCAATCAAAGTTGTGACCGCTCCGGATGTAATGTTCCGAAACGAGTCGGGCGCATGACGGCCCGGCCGTTGTGGTCGGTTTGCCTTCTCGGCCTCTCACTGGGTTGGAAACCCCGCATCTTTCCAGGCCTGGGTACCCCCCTCAAGAATAGAGACGTTTGAAAAACCCATATCCTTCAGCAGTTTACCAGCCAGGGCCCCCAGTTCCCCGCTTTCGCAAGTCGTAATAATGGGGCGAGAGCGGTCTTCGAGTTCCGGTTCGCGCCATTCCGGGGGAAGTTCATTATCCCCTTTATAGGTCAACGCGCCGTAGGATATGTTCATCGCCCCAGGAATGATACCCGTGACAGGGATATCTGCCGCATCACGTGGATCAATCACTAAAGTCCTCGGATCTTCCTGCATCCGCCGATGGGCTTCTGCCGGGCTAATAACTGGTACTTCGGCCATCGCCTCGGCCACCATTTGATTGAAAGTCTTTGCCATAACTGTACCCTCCTTTCTTAAAGAACAGTTAATTTGTCGGCTGGTTTATTAGCCAGCAGAATTTAGGCTTTCAAATCACATTACCTTCCTTTTATCCTTCGGTTCTATTAGAGAATGCATGCCTTAAAGGGACCATCAAAAAGGGAATGTGCTGTTGGGCAATCGAAAATCCGTTGTGTGGTCAGAGAGATCAGTAATCGAGAGGATAGCCCAACTGCGAGGGAAAAAGCATAGAGGGTTATCTAATGTAATGACAGGGAAGTGAATACTACGATGTGGCAACCTATGTCAAGAATTATTCCAGATTTTTGGGATAATTCAACCTCTTGTAAATTTTGAAGTAGTGAGAGTATCACACAGAAATCGTGGTTTTCAGTACGTGACGGATCTTGGTACCCTCCGGAGTCTCCTGGTTCTCCAGATATGGAATGGTGATCAAAACCCCTCAGACTAAAGCGAGCATCACCTCGAAGACGTTTGCTAATTGACTGAGATAAACTGTCTGGGCGAGTCCCCGGAAGTGTTGATTTGCATCGGAATTAAACAGTTTCAAGCATCGGTGATAACTTGCGATCTCATCTAGAAATAGCAACCTCCGCATTAGACGAAACAGCAGGACAGACTGCCCCGTGGCAGCAAAGGGAATTGCCATTTCAAATCCCTCGTGATAGAAAGGCAGAGGGGAGAGTTATGAATCCAAAAAGCCTCCTGCTGCTCCTGACTCCAAGCACGCTCTCGTTCCAGTGATAGCGGAACCTCACACTCCTGCTTAATTCACTCCTGACACATCGTTTTCCCAATTCTCTCCCGCTACTAGGACCTCAAGGGGGTGACCCCGATGGCCACAGAGAAGGTTCAACGTAAGCTCACCGCTATCCTCAGTGCGGATGTCAAGGGCTATAGCCGTCTGATGAGAGAAGATGAGGTAGGAACCGTAGAGACTCTGAAGACGTACAGGGAGACCATGGCCTCTCTCATCCAGCAGCATCATGGCCGGGTAGTGGACTCTCCAGGGGACAATGTACTTGCTGAGTTTGGTAGTGTGGTGGATGCGGTCGAATGCGCCGTGGAAGTCCAGAGAGAACTCAGGACAAGAAATGCCGACCTGCCAGAGAACCGCAGGATGGAGTTTCGCATCGGGATCAACCTCGGGGATGTGATCGAAGAGGGAGAGCGGATCTACGGCGATGGGGTCAATATCACGGCCCGCGTGGAGGGCCTCGCCGAAGGGGGAGGGATCTGTCTATCGGGGACCGTGTATGAACACGTGAAAAACAAGTTAACCTTCGGGTATGAGTCGCTTGGAGAACACACAGTCAAGAACATCGCTGAACCAGTTCGGGTCTACCGGGTTCTGATGGAGCCTGAGGCAGCGGGCAAGGTTATCGGCGAAAAAAGACCCCGTTTGAAACAGTGGCAGTGGCTGGGACTGACTGCTGCTGTAGCTGTGCTACTCGCCGTTGTGGCTGTCTGGTACTTTGCCTTCCGTCCAACGATAGAACCTGCCTCTGTGGAGAGAATGGCTTTTCCATTACCTGAAAAGCCCTCCATTGCGGTGCTGCCCTTCACCAACATGAGTGGCGATCCTGAGCAGGAATATTTCAGTGATGGCATCACAGAAGAAATCATTACGGCTCTTTCCAAAACGCCTAAGCTGTTTGTAATCGCCCGCAACTCAACGTTCACGTATAAAGGCAAACCCGTAAAGATCAATCAGGTTAGCGAGGAGTTGGGCGTGCGCTACGTGCTGGAGGGAAGCGTGCGTCGGTCTGGAGACAAGGTCCGTATCACGGCCCAGCTCATCGATGCGATGACAGGCCATCATATCTGGGCTGAACGATACGACCGAGACCTGAAGGATATCTTCGCGCTGCAGGATGAGATCACCATCAAGATCATAACCGCTCTTCAAGTGAAGCTAACAGATGGTGAGATAGCTCACTTTAGTGCCAAAGGAGCAGAAAATCTCGAGGCCTATCTGAAGCTCTTGCAAGGACGCGAGCTCTTTTACACCGTGACTAAAGAGGGCAATACTCAGGCCCGACGCTTGTTTGAGGAATCCATTGAGCTAGATCCAGAGTATGCACCTGCTTACATCTATCTGGGTGCAACCCAATGGATGGATATCATGCTTCAATCGACTAAGTCCCCCAAAGAGTCCCTCAAGCAGGCATTTGAATTCGTAAAGAAGGGTAAAGCCCTGGATGAGTCTCACCCCGGTGCCCACACTCAATTGGGCTGGCTATATGTTATGACTAGGCAGTATGACAAGGGCATTGCCGAATGTGAGCAGGCTATTACTATCGCTCCTAGTTTTGCTAATGGCTATATTTGGATGAGTTTGGTTCTCACGGCTGCGGGAAGGCACGAGGAAGCCCTTCGTCATGCCGAGCAAGCATTACGGCTCGACCCTCTCGCTCCACACTGGTACTTTCGGCAAATGGGCGCAGCTTACTCCTGGGTTGGTCAGCATGAGGAGGCGATAACAGCGTTGAAGAAGGCGCTCGATCGTGCGCCTAATGATATACTTACCCATGTTAGGTTGGCTTCTGCTTATAGTTTGGCTGGCCGGATGGATGAAGCTCGAGCTGAAGCTGAAGAGGTGCTTAAGATAAATCCCAAATTTTCTATCGAGAATTACGCAAAGACATTCTCATTTCAGAACAAAGCTGATATAGACCTTATTACTGACGCCTTACGCAAGGCAGGACTACCTGAAACGCCACCTTTGCCTCTTCCCGACAAACCCTCCATTGCCGTGCTGCCCTTTGTCAACATGAGTGACGACCCCAAGCAGGAGTATTTCAGCGATGGAATAACCGAGGAAATCATAACTGCCCTCTCTAAGACTCCGAAACTGTTTGTAATT
>JABAOH010015952.1_pt2 | contig 42238 bp, 57 predicted proteins | sample 7062181 | NCBI WGS metagenome assembly JABAOH01 (sample SAMN14538630, study PRJNA623070) | marine sediment metagenome | biome: marine biome [ENVO:00000428]; feature: marine pelagic biome [ENVO:01000023]; material: deep marine sediment [ENVO:00002113]; isolation source: pool of 5 deep marine... | reverse complement strand
TCCGCCCAAAGATCTGAATCAAAGGATTTACGTTTTTTTACAATTTTTTCTAAATCACTCAAAATTGCCGATGGCAAAAAATGGCCAATTATCTTTTTTGAAGATTCAAACTCATTATGAAATGAATTCTTCAAATCGTCTATATCTATATGTACAGGAATCGGTTTTTGACTAAAACTATCTCTATGGAAACCCTTGCGGTGCATATGTGGTCTACTTTTCCAGTAGTCTTCATAATATTTNNCTTTTCTAAACATTGGAATTAAAAATTTTTCGGGTTCAAGATAACGTGTCGTAGATTCGTGGATCTTTAAGGAAAATAATCCTTCCTTTACATATCCTCCTTCTGCTGCGGCAACAGTAACAATAAAAATATCAATTCCAAAGTCTACGGGAAATAATGGATGTTTCCGCAATAACTCATATAAATTTTTTGAAAGGGCAAATTCACCTGCAATAGGTTGCCGAATATCAATCCCATATAACGTTCGTGTAAAGGGATATACTAAATTATTTGTTATAACTCCATCATTTTTATCTCTAATATAGTAAGGGACAGTTAAATCAGCTCTACCATAGACTATTGGATTAGATATAGTTTGAATCCATCCAGGTTTTATGCTAAGGAGATCACCATCCATTAAAACAACTGATTTTGCTTCAGCTTCATGAGCAATTTCAAAAATCGTAAAAACGCCTGCACCTTTGCCTCCAGTAATAATATCATTTGTCACAATTTTTTCAATACTATTGTATGGCTGAAAGAGATTAATTGCTTCTATAGTTTTATCAGTAGATTCACCTTCACATATAACTATTGCTTTATTATAATCTGGAAAATATCTGTAAAGACCTTCATTTATCACATTGAGTACATTTAACACCGTAGCTTCGACGTCTTTACATAAAACGCCAACCATTATATCAATAGGTTTTATTTTCTTGCATTTATCGATAATATCTTTCTTTAGACTTAGGTTCTTATTCCATTTTTGTCTCATGATTTCACACTTTTTTTACCCATTATCAGATAAATCTCATCTGATATTTTTCAGAAAGATCTTATCATCATGTTATTATATAATATTCTATTTTTTAGTTTTCAAGTATTTATTTGTTAGCTTTATAGTTAACTAATTTTTTAACTAATGTTTTTTAAAGTATATTCAATACATATTAAGTGATTGTGCCCCTATTTTATTCAATAAATAAAACATTTTAAATCTTTAATTTAATTTACTCAACATAATAGTTAAGGCTGAAAATAGAGATTCTTCCTATAAGAATTGGATATGGATTGATTATGAATAGGATGAAGATTTTATTAATTACACCCTTACGGGGTGGTATTGGTCATTGGACTAGGTGTTTGATAGAGGAACTTGATAAACTTGTTGATATAACGATAGTAACTTATAAAAGAAAACGTAAAGAAGATGATTCAAAACCATTTATGAGGGTTAATGATGGATTTATTTTAGAAATTGTAGATCCTGATAGACCTCATTATATCATAGAATATAATAATAAAAAATCCTTAGAAGATCTTGTTAAGCTAACGGATATGATAAAACCTGATTGTGTCTATTTTGTAATGTGGGCTGGACGACAAATTACTTGGTTTTTAAAAGAATACTCGAAAGTTGCAACTCATAAAAATATACCATTTGTTTTAACCTTACATGAAGCTTATCCGCAAATAGTTCAGAAGGGAGATATAAAACTCTTTAATAATGCATATATTAACGCTGATTATATTATCGTTCTAACAGAAGATGCTCGTTATGAACTAAAGCAAAATGGAATCACTATTCCAACTAGTGTCATTCCTCACGGTAATTATCATATGATGAATAAAAATCATGTTGATGACAAGGAATCTAGAGAAATAATAAGTAGACTTTTATCTGTTAACATAAATAAAGAAACACGAGTGATATTATTTTTTGGTTTTATCAGAAAATATAAAGGTCTAATATATCTAATAAGAGCCGCACCATATGTATTGAATAAAACATCAAATACGTTATTTATAGCAGCTGGCTCTATGGAATTAGAAGAGAATCCGGAGCAATATCAAAAAGAAATTCGAAAATTGGGTTTAGAAAGCAATTTTATTTTATACCCTGAGTTTGTCGAAGATTATGTTTTGATGGAATCCTTTTACAAAGCTGCTGATATTGTGGTTTTCCCATATGTTGGAATTAGCCAGAGTGGAGTCATGTTTACAGCTTTGGGAATGAAACGACCAGTTATCATAAGTAATATCGGTTCTTTTATCAATAAATTAGAACAACAACACGTTATATTAACTTCTAAACCAAAAAATCCAAAAGATATCGCTGAAAAGATCCTATATCTCCTCAATAATGAAAAAGAAAGAAAAGAACTAGCTGAAGGAGCATATAGAATCCTTGAAAAGAAATATAATTGGAAAAAGATTGCAAATGAATACTATAAAATATTCAAAAATATAAAAGATAAATCACAATAGTTATTTTCTAAAATTATCATGTTTTGTTTTCTTCCATTACGATATCTAATAATTCTTCCCTAATTTTTTTTCTAGCTGACATGGTTCTAAGCCAATCTGGTATACGAGTTCCAACAGGTTTTAACATATATTTATTTCCTGCTATCATCATTTCTTGACTAAATTTTTCTACCATAGATTCTTCTAAATGTCTGTCATAATTTATTCCGTTTATATGAGCATCAGCATGATATTTTCTTACACAATCTTGCGCATTTTTTTGATAAAGTACTCTTAAAGAAAGTAAAAATGATCTGGAGATCTTGATATTGTCCTCCTCGATTAACACTCTCAATAATGTTTTAAAAATCTCACCCGACATCTTTACAAGGCCTTTATGACTATCACCAATAACTTGATGTTTGTGTTCATAAAAACCAAGGTCAGTCTGACATATTCTTTTTGCAGCTATATTTCTATATATTTCGGCCATCACTCCTATTTCAATACCCCAACCTCCAGGAATATCAAGATCTCTTGCAAGATCACTTGTTAACGCAAATTCCCCTGAAATTGGATACCGAAATGAGCGTAAAAATCTAATGAAATTAGGTTCAGTTTCTAATAAATCTACTAATGATTTAAGTAGAGGATGAAGAAACAATCGAAAAACACGACCATACATTATTGTTCTATTAATGTTTACTCGAGCATAGTAGCCTTTATTAAATTTAAAATCAAGTTCTGGTTCAAGTATTGGATATAACAATTTTGTTGGGATAACTTCAGTGTAACCTTGAATATCTGCATCATGTAATGCTACTGCATATGATCTAAGGTTTGCGATTCCAAGTGCAAGCCAAACATCTCGCCCTTTCCCAACGTATTTTGTAAGATTTAAACCCTCTGATTTCAATTGAGTTAATAAGTTTACAATTTTTGGTCCATTACACCACATAATTAGGTTAGGAATATTCAATTTCCTAAAAAAGAGTTTAACATGATTGAATTCTTCTTCATTTTTAGCTGCAAGCGGAATAATAACTTCTTTTAAGTAAGTGCATTTGTTCAATTGTTGGACGATGGTTCCTAATGCATCGCTTTTTATTTCAGAATATAGCATTGGCATAACTACCGATACTGGTCGCTCTATAGAAATATCGCTAATATTCTTCAAAAGTTTATCTTTATCTAAATTTAAATCATGCAGCGTTGTAATTTCTTCCTGTTTCATGTCCATATTATCACTTTAAATATATTCCAATATAATATTCAAGTCATTGCTAATTACATCAGCATATTTTTGAACATGTTCGGGTGCTTTATAAGCTATTCCTAAACCTGCTTTTTTAATCATACCAATGTCTACAATACCATCTCCAACTGCAATAACTTCTGTGTTTTTAATATTTAACTTATCGCATAATCTGGTCAAAATCATACCCTTACAGATAGAATATATTTTATTTTGATTGCATATCTCCTTTTTTTTATTATTCAGTATAATATCTCCAGTTACAATTTTGTTTTTTATTATAAGAATATTTGCAAAGGCATAATCAAAATGTAAACGTTCTTTCAAGTCATCTGCAATAAATTGATAACTGTCTGTAACAATTGCTGTGGTAATTGATCTTTCTTTTAATTCTTTAGCAATTTTTCTAATGTTTTTTTGTAATGGAATTTTATGAAATATGTTTAATAGCTCTGTCTTTTCATGTCCCCTTAAAAATTTTGCAATCTTAATACTTTTTTGAAATGGTTCTATATCACTTTTTAAAACTTTAATTAGTTTATCTTTAAATCCGAGTATCTCCGAAAATATAATTATTGATCTCCCATCAAGTAGAGTTCCGTCCATATCAAACAAAGCAAGTTTAAATTTTTGATATTTTAGCATTTCTTTCACATGAAAATTGATATCTTAAAGTTCTACGAGATAATATCTTCGTAGCATATGTTTACTAATTCATCAATTTTTTTTGTAGCATCAAGTTTTAAAAATCTTTTATTCTTTGAAATTTTAAGATAATTGCTGTGAACCTGTTCCAAAAATGAAACACGTTCAAATGGTGTTAATTCATTTCTTTTTTCTATTCTTGCAAGGGATTTTTTTGGATGAATAACAAACAGATATGTTCTTTCAGGTGTAAGTATATGATTTTTTGATAATTCCTGAAGCCATTTAATTGGATTTTTAATTTGATTTTCTAGCTGGGCTCCTTGATATGCATAGGTAGAATCTGCATAACGATCACAAAGAACTATTTTTCCTTCCTCCAACCACTTTTTTATTTCTTTGCAATGTTGCATACGATCTGCGATAAAAGCAAAAGCAGTAACAAAAGGATCGGACTTGGTTTTTATGCATTTTTGAACGAATTTACCAATTTCTGTATCTGTCGGTTCGTATGTTAATATAGCATTATAACCTTCGGAAATTAATTTGTTATTGACAAGTTTTGATATTGTAGATTTACCTGACCCATCAATTCCTTCAAATGTAATAAATTGTTTCATTTCTTGTTTTTCTCCTTTTTCCATTTTGCACTATAATAACTTAGAGGATGGCGAATTTCTCGACATAATTCATCCATTTTTTCTACAGGGCATATACCATATGTTCGCATTTTATCACATCCTGGAGATTTGTAAGATGTGGAAGAGGATGATCCAGTTATATGTTCTACTTGATATCTAGTTCGTTCCTCTTGATAATCAGGGGCATTGCTAAATATTTTTAAAATTTCATTTGTACTTAGTTGTAAAGAATTTAAAAAAGAAACGAGTGCAAATCTTCCCATATGAGGTACATTCTCTCCTGCTTGTATAGCAGTTAATATATCCTTCATACAGGGAGGTAATTTTTCATAACTTAATTTTCCAACGGGTGCTTCTTCAATCTTTTTTCTATGGACGTTAACAATTTCTTTAAATCTTTTTATTTCAGAAGAAAATACCTTTTCAATTGTTTTGTTGCTTTTTCTAGAATCTAACTCCTTTTCAATTCTTATCCGTAAAGATTCCAAAATAAGCCTAGTTATGTCCCTAATTGATATTTTGACATAACCATCATCCATATCTCTATTGACCATTTTCCATTTTTTGTATCTTGTTGGGGCGTATCGCAAATAATCTTTGAAAAAAACCTTAATAATACCCAAATTTTCTAAATACTCTGTATATATATTTAGTTCTTTTGAAACATCAACAAGAAAATTGGGGCGTTCATTTAATAAATTTTTATATGCATGTATTGCTTCCCCAAGTGCATATCTTCTTTTAAAATAGTTATTTCCAACACTGACTGCTACCATTCTTGCAATCGGATAAGAAAAAATCTCCATTATGCGATCTGTATTACTTGCTAAACTTCTATTTCCGACATCCCCATTTTTAAAAGCATTATCTAATCTTTCTATTCCAATCGTTCGTGCTCGTTCATAAAATAATCCTTCTAATAGTTCGTTAATAGAAGGACCATTCTCTTTAATAAATTGTTTTGTATCATTAAGGAATGGATATTTGGCCAGTGTTGAAAGATCTCTTACCATTATATTACAATTAAAACTTCTTTTGATTAATGAACCTTCCCATATTATTTAGCTCAAAATTTTAAGTAGTAGAAATCATATTATGCCTTAAAAAGGGCTCGTAGCTTAGCCTGGTGGAGCGACTGGCTCATAACCAGTTGGTCGCAGGTTCAAATCCTGCCGGGCCCATAATTTTATTATTAAGAATCGTGTGGAAATTAAAATTTTATAATTATTGAATTACTTAATTATTCTACTACTTGTTTGTTGAAAGAAATATTTAATTGCTCACCAGGGCCTTTATCCATAAATTTCATATTTTCTCTTTCTAAATTCCAAACCTCTTGCTTTACGAAATCTAGGATTCCAAGAATTGAGATAATTCTTAATTTTGTAAAATATCTCTGACATGATCTCATTAATTCTCCATACAATCTTGTTTCTAACGTTTTATATTCTTCGAGAGGTAAATCTTCTTGACCCTGTGTCCCTTTATCATCCATTTAAGCACCTCAAAACCTACAAGTAATTATAGATTATAATACTATCTAAAAACTCAATATAAAAAATATGTTATGAACAAATCCTTTTATTAGCACTCAGCTTAATTTTAATACAGAAATTAGTGTAAAAAATCTAAAATTTATTAACAAAATAGGAGTAAAAAAATTATGCAACCATAGGATCGAAATTATCCTTAGGGGCTATCTTACTATTATCTCTTATTTTCTTTGAAATATAATTTTTAAAATTTTTTTCCACCATTTCAACCTGTTTCCTGCTTAAATTAGTTTTTCTGATTAGTGTTTCCCCATTTTCATCAAGCACTTCAATAGTTCCTTTACTTGCATTAGAAATAACCTTGAAAACCTTTCCTTTTGCTTGCAACCATGTCCACACTTTTTCGCTTGTCATAGTGGTTCGCCTGATTATTATTTATTTTTATAGATTTAAGTTAATTTAAAGGTATATAAACATTGCGAATTAAAAAATAAAAAAGCTTGAATTTTTGTATGAGGAATTTAAAATTTTAAATAAAAATTTTGAAAAAATATCGTTTCGATTTTTCCATAATGACATTTTGCCACATTAGATTTATATACAATTGTCGTTAAACTTTGTCATGCATATAACGAGAGAGATGGACAGTGAAAATAATTAAATCAAAAAAAATATTATTTACATTAGTTTTGACTCTAATCATAATGATATTTATGGGTTTTTTTCCAATTGAAACTTGTATAGCTTCCGGCAATACAATCTATGTCGACGCTAGTGGTGGAGGAGATTATACAACAATACAAGCTGCAGTAGATGCGGCAAATTCTGGTGATACTATATATGTATACGCTGGAACATATAATGAAAATGTTGAAATAAATAAAAATTTGACACTCACAGGGCAAAACAAAGATACCACAATAATAGATGGAGGAAAAAGTGGTCATGTTGTTTATGTGTATGGGACTATTGGTAATGTTATAGAAATTCAAATTTCAGGATTTACAATAAGAAATGCTGGTGGACTTGGTTACGATTGTGTCGCTCTTTCATATGTGAATAATAGTTCTATAAATAACAACAAAATTATGAATAGTGATGAAAGTGATGGGATTCAACTAGACCACTGTGAGGAGATAACGATAAATAATAACATAATTAAAAATAATGAAGGTTCGGGAATAAGTTTAACTCTATCAGAAAATAATATAATTTTTAATAATATAATCCAGAGTAATCAAAAGGGCATGTATATTTATTATTTTTCAAGTAGTAATCAAATCTATCAAAATACAATCACTGGAAATAGTCAGTATGGTATTCATGTTGTTCAATCATTGAATAATCGTTTTTACAATAATGATTTCACTGATAATGGACAAAATGCACAAGATCCATTAACAAATTACTGGAGCTATAATTCTCAAGGAAACTATTGGGATGATTATAACGGTTACGATAACAATAGTGATAATATCGGGGATATTCCTTATGGCATACCAGGAGGAAATAATGAAGATGAATATCCCTTAGGTTATTTTAAGGAATCTGGATCATCAGGTAATCTTAAACCAACAGCCCATTTACCATCTATATCACCAAATCCAGCAGCATTTGGAGGTGTTGTAACGTTTAGTGGAAGTGGATCAGATTCAGATGGTTATATAGTTAGTTATAATTGGAGATCGAGTTTAGATGGGGAATTAAGTACAAAAAACCAATTTAATTCGGCAACTCTTTCTTTAGGAAATCATGTTATATATTTCAAAGTAAAAGATAATGATGGCGATTGGTCCTCAGAAAAAACAGCAATATTAGCAATCGATAATATTGAAAATCAAGCACCAAATGCATATATTGATTCAATCGCACCAAATCCAGCAACACCTGATCAAAAGGTGTATTTTATCGGCCATGGGATTGATGATGGTGAAATTATTGAGTATAAATGGATTTCTAGTATAGATGGTGTTATTAGTAGTGATAAATCATTCGATTCATCAGTTCTATCAAAAGGAATACACACCATATACTTCCAAGTTAAAGATGATGATAATAGATGGTCTAAACAAGATACAGAAACATTATCAATAAGTGATTATTCTTCTAATCTTCCACCAATTGCGAATGCGGGAGGACCGTATACAAGTTTTACTAGTAAAAAAAATAGCTTTGATGGTTCAGGAAGTTATGATAATGATGGATCAATTGTAGAGTATCTTTGGGATTTTGGAGATGGTATATTAGGAACTGGTAAAACTCAAAAACATACATATACTACACCAGGAAACTACAGCATAACATTAACTGTAACTGATAATAATGGATATGCCTCTACAGATTTAACATATATAACAATTTTTAAACCGGTAAATCAAAGTAGTAGCAGTGGAGGTTTTTTTGGCCTTAATATCGAAGTACCATTTCCTCTAGTTATTGTTTTTACACCAATAATTATTATAGTAATAATTGTATTATTTTTATTTTGGTTTAAACATAAGTAAATAATAAGAAGAAACTTAAAAGAAAAAATATAAGTCATAGACATTCAATTAAAGATAATGGATGGAGAGATGAAGTTCAATAAATATATCAAGAGAGAAATAGCTGTTGCAGGAGTTATTGAGGCTCTTCTACTTGTAGCTCTTGCTTCAATAATAATATCGACAATACAGCTTGTCTATGTACCTCAGATGATGGAAGAAAGAGAAGCAGAACATATGGATGAAGTATCTAATCAATTCTCATCGTTAAAATCTATGATAGAATTGCAAGCAATGACAAACTCGTCATCACCTATATCAACAATGATAACCTTGGGAAGTAAAGAACTCCCCTATTTTATATCAGCTAAAGGATATGGTGAGATTAGTGTTCCAGATATTGGGAATGAAAATATAAAAGTAATAAGTTTTGATTCCGGCATTTACATCTATGAATTAACTTCAATAAAATACGAAGCTTATAATTCATACTTTGTGGATCAAATATATGCTTTAGAAGGCGGAGGAGTGATTGTAAAGCAATTAAACGGCGAACCAGTCATGAGAGTTGATCCATCCATTACTGTTAAAAATACAACAAAAATTGAAATACATTATAATCTTCCAATAATCGTAGGATTCCCTGGAAAGAACCTTACTTATGGTCCTGGAAAATGTTTCATACGGACGAATTGGTCCAAAGGAGATACTGACCGCATAATAAATATATCTAGTATAAACATCTCTACACAATATCCAGAAGCATGGAATAAATCATTTTTCAGCATGCTTAGTAACAATGTTAATTATGAACAAGGAGCTTCTTACGTGAAAATCAGTAAGAAGGTAAAAAAGATTAATCTTGATGTTGAATATTATTATATTTATACACAAATTGGTCATGGATGGATTAAGTAGACAAAATTAGTAATTATAATTACTTATATATATTATCTATTATATTTGAGAGATGCGTATGGACGAAGAAAAAAAAGACGAAAAAATACTTAAAACTGATATTCAAGGATTTGATGGATTATTTGCCGAAGGGGGTGTTCCAAAAGGCAACTCTATTTTAGTTGCTGGTGGAACAGGTACTGGAAAAAGTACTTTTTGTAGACAAATATGCTATAGTCTTGTTACTAAAGGGAAAAATTGTATGTACGTGAGTTTTGAAGAGAGTATAGAAAGAATTCAAAAAAGTATGAATGCCTTTGGATGGGATGTAAAAAATTATATTAATGAAAATCGTCTATTAATCCAAAAGATTAATCCACTTGATATTCTTAGAATGAAGTTCGGTTCTATAGGTGGGTCAGGTTCTGCAACAGAAATATCATACAAGGTTAAGCCTTTGATAATACCTACCGGATTTAATCCAGAGATTATTGTTGTTGATTCTTTAACTGCTGTCATATCAGCTTCAATTAGTAAAGAAAAAAATTATAGAGTTTATCTTCAACAATTGTTTAGTTTCTTTGAAGAAACTGGGGCAACATCATTTTTAATAACCGAGACAGAACCAATACCAACAAGATTTAGTGAATCGGGAATTGAAGAATTTTTAGCTGATGGAATAATCGTTTTATATAATATTCAGAAGGGAGACAAACGGGAGAATGCCATTGAAATTTTAAAAATGAGATATTCTGACCACCAGAAAAAAATATTTGCACTGGAAATTACAAACGAAGGTATTANNTGTGAAAAGAAAATATTTATTAATATGATCATTTAAAGATAGGTAAAAGGTTCTCTATGACCACCTACTCTGTTGTCACAATGATTTGAAAAAATAATTTCAATATTTTTTATTTGTTTCTTAGTTAATCCAATTCTTCTTAATAGTATATTATCATATTCATCATATATTGTTAGAGTGCCAGTAATTTGGTTTATTACTGCCTTAAGCAATCTGTTATTTTGCATCCAAATCCAAGTCTTTGCGTTTACCTTGATCATTGTCACACTTTGTTAAACTCTACTATAATATATCTCTAATTATTAATATTTAAATATTTGCATAAAAATTAATATAGCTGTAAAAATGGGTGATGAAAATTATCTTTAATATAATGAAATAACGTAAAAGATAAAATAATTATACACGCTACAACATATGGAATTATATGTCTCTAATTAAATCTGAAAGTAAGGACATGGTGAGCAAAATTGAGAGGGTGAAAACAGGCGTTAATGGTTTGGATGATTTAATTTCAGGAGGGTTTCCTAAAGGAACAATTACTCTTATATCAGGTCCTCCAGGTAGTGGAAAAACAATACTTTGTTGTCAATTTCTTTATAAAGGAGTTGAAGAAGGAGATAGGTGTCTATTTTTAACACTTGATAAAAAAGTTGAGGGACTTCTCAGCCAGACAAGAGAATTGGATTTAGATTTCCAACCAGCAATAGATAATGGGCAAATAAAGTTCTTATATCTAAATATAAACAAAAAATTAATTTATGAAACTATGACTAATGAAATTTTATCAGGAAATTACGACAGAATTGTCCTCGATTCAATCACACCTTTATCTGAAATGCCTATATACATAAATAATACGGAATTGATAAATGATATAAATATCATCGATTCCGAAGAAATATCCACCGATGGCAACTATCCGATAAAAAGATTACATCTGCATTATATTATGAATGCTCTGCAAACTGCAAAATGCACCTCTTTAGTTACATCAGAATTACCATCAGGATCTCCTTATCTTTCTAGAGATGGGCTCTCGGAATTCTTAGCAGATGGGGTAATCGTTATGAGTTTAGATTCCACTATGGATAGGAGAAAATTATCAGTAATGAAAATGAGAAGTACTAAACACACTCTTAAACCACAAGATATTCAAATAGAGAAAGGTGGAATAACAATTATTTAAAATCCATGTTGAAATACAAACCTCCAAAAGAACTAAGAGCACTTTTTATTATCCATTATGCTCCAATTTTATTAATTATTTTAACTGGACCGTTTACCGCATTATATGGGATATGGGAGATACCAGCAAATAAAATTGCTACAATTATCATTGGCTTGTTTATCTTTCTCATTGGTACATATGTATATTTTAAATGGGAGATATTTTGGGAGAGAACGTATAATGGACAGCTTGTTACAAATGGTATTTTTCAGTATATTAGACATCCTCATTACACATCGTTAATTATTATTGGTTTTGGATTAGCTTTTTTCTTTTTCTCAATTTTTTCATTAATAATTGCATTGATAGCTATACCTATAATGATTTGGAGTATAATTGACGAGGAAAAATTGTTAATTAAACAATATGGAAAAGAATATCAGGATTACATGAAAAAAGTTCCCTGGAGAATGGTACCAAAGATATTTTAGAAGAAAAACTATTGACCCAACTGTGTCAAATAATAATAATACTTTAAGAAAAAAAGCAGAGCTAATAATCAACAATAGAATCTATGTACCAAAGAAGATAAAATTACCGTTTCCTATGGATAGGTCAACAGCTGGACCATCAACGGGATCTTTTTCTATAGCAATGATTTTTTCTAACAAAAATATAAAATTAATTGTAAGTAGGTATCAAAATGAATATTTTTCATTACATCAAGAAAATGGTAAATATAGCGTATTAAAAAATGGAGAAATTTTTATTGAAAATGTAGGTATAATACCGATCTTATTCCATTCACCTCAACAAGCTTTTATTAATTTAGATGACCGTTGTATCTATAATTGTGCATTTTGTAACATATCAAATCAAGGATTCTTTAGAAATTATTCCTATGAAAAATTTATTAATCTGATTCTTAAAGTATCAAATCATAAAAATATTTCATCTATTGCTTTGACCAGTGGAATTTATCCTAACAATAATGAAATTATTAAAAAGATGTGTTATATCATAAAAAACGTAAGGGAAAAATTTCCTAACATTCCAATTGGTGTCGAACCGTATATATCCAATAAACAAGAATTGTTTTTACTCAAGAAAGCAGGTGCTAATGAGATTAAAATAAATTTACAGATTCCAGATAGAGAGTTGTTTGGTAAATTATGTCCCAATTTCAATTATGAGGATCTATTCAAAATTTTGGAAGAATCTGTGAAAATTTTTAGAACCGGGAAGGTTACCTCAAATATTATATATGGTCTTGGGGAGTCTGACAGATCAGTGATCAATGCGATCGAAAGGCTTGCAAAAATTGGCGTTGTCCCAACTTTAAGAAAGATTAGAATAAACGAGGGTAATAGGGATAAATTAGAAGATATCATATCAAATAAACTGCCCAATGTTTCAGTTAACAGAATAATAAGAATTGCACAAAAGCATAAGAAAATCCTTGTAAGAAATAACTTAACTACTAAAACATTTGAAACAATGTGTCATAAATGTGGATGTTGTGATATTGTTCCCTTCTGGGACATATAAAAAAGGATAATAACATTTATATACCATTTTCATAATGCCTAACTTCCCTGTCTCTACCAGACATTGATCGGGCAATTCATTTAGAAACCCGGCATCAAATAACCATTTATATTTTTGGTTATTTGAAACATGTCACGGTTTAGATAAATGGGATAAAACTTAATTAATAATAATAAAACCTTTAGAGGTTGAATTATGCCAGAGAGACATCATCCTAAAAGAGGTTCGCATGGCTTTTCGCCACGAAAAAGAGCTAAAGCTGAAACGCCACATATCAAGAAATGGGCTGAAGATACAGAAAAACCAAAAATTCAAGGTTTCTTTGGTTATAAAGCAGGAATGACTCATGCTTTTATAGTCGATTATAGACCAACCTCAACTACCTCTGGAAGAGAAGTAAAGATGCCTGTTACAGTAGTTGAAACTCCTCCAATAAAAATCGCAGCTGTTAGATCATATCAAAGAACTTCCCACGGCCTGAATACTATTAATGAAATATGGGCAGATAAATTAGACCCCGAATTATCGAAGAGAATTCCTCTCTTAAAAAAACAGAACAAGAAAAATTGGGATCTTTTCAAAGATGCTGATGAAATTAGAGTTATTGTTTATACACAACCCAAATTAGTTACCGGGATTCCAAAGAAATCACCTGAAATAAGTGAGTTGAGAATTGGTGGCGGATCTATCGAAGAACAGATTAAATATGCAAAGGAAATTCTTGGGAAAGAATTGAAAATAAATGATGTAGTTAAAGATGGAGACATGTTAGANNTCAGTGAAAAGATGGGGTGTAAAACTCTTAACACATAAAAATTCAAAACATCGTAGAATGATTGGTACCGCAGGCTCGTGGCATCCTAACTGGATTCAAACAACCGTTCCCCAAGCAGGACAAATGGGATATCATCAAAGAACTGAATACAATAAACGTGTTTTAAAAATTGGAGATAATGGTGAAGAAATTACTCCATCCGGTGGTTTCCCTTATTATGGTATTATAAGAAACTCATATGTTCTTATTCACGGCTCAATACCTGGACCTGTAAAAAGATTGATAGGTATGAGAGATGCGATTAGATACCAACGTGGTGTGAAAGTTGAGAAGGCAGAAATAAGCTATATATCTACCACGAGTAAGCAGGGGGTTTGAACATGACAAAAGCTAATATTTATGGTTTAGATGGCACGGTAAAAAACAAGATTGATTTACCTGACATTTTTAATACCCCTTACCGTCCAGATATCATAAGAAAATCATTCAATGCTTTACGTTCTCATAAAAGACAACCCTATGGCTCAGATCCATTAGCTGGTGCGAAACATGCAACAGCATCTGTCGGAAAAGGACGAGGAAGATCAAGAGTTCCAAGACTTACTCAAGGAAGAACCGCAGCACTTGCCCCATGTGTAGTTGGAGGGAGAAGAGCTCATCCTCCAAAAGTAGAGAAAAATTGGAGGGAAAAGATAAACAAAAAAGAAAAACTACTTGCACGCAACTCAGCGATAGCTGCAGCATCTGACAAAGAGATTGTTTCAAAAAGAGGACATAAATTTGACGATAAATTGACATTACCAATTATTATAGACGATGAATTTGAAAAAATTAAAAAAACAAAAGAGTTAATTGAAACGCTAGAAAAGATTGGAATTTATAATGATGTTTTACGTTCAATAAATGGTAAACATATCCGTGCAGGTAAAGGTAAAAGCAGGGGGAGAAAATATCGAAGGCCAAAATCGATTTTAATTGTTGCGACAAAAAATAATATAGAAAAAAGTTCGAATAATTTATGTGGTATAGATATTGCTAAACCAAATCAGTTAAATATCGAGCATCTAGCGCCTGGTGGCGATGCTGGCAGACTGATATTACTAACAACATCTGCATTAAAGGAAATAGGTGGGAAATAATGGATCCTTTTGATATAGTATTACATCCTTATGTTACAGAAAAATCAATGAATCAAATGGAAAAAAATAATGCGTTAGAGTTTATAGTTAAAAGAGATGCAAATAAAGCACAGATTAAAAAATCAGTTGAACAAATGTTTGATGTTAAAGTTAAAAGTGTTAACATAAGAATAACAAAAAATGGAAAACATGCGATAGTAATTTTTATGCCAGAATTTAAAGCAGAAGATATCGGAATGAGAATAGGAGTATTTTAGAGGTAGAAAATGGGTAAAAATTTAATTCAACAAAGACGCGGAAGAACAAGAGGAAGATATAAAGTCCCTTCACACAAATTTAGAGGAAGAATAAAATACCATAATAATAGAGAGATTAAAGGGATTGCTGAGGAAATAATTCATGACCCCGGTCGTACCGCTCCAATAGCAAAAATTAGACTCGATAACAATAAAAAAATTCTTGCATTGGCTACTGAAGGAATTGAAATTGGTCGTGAAATAAATTTTACAGATAATAAGGAATTTATCGAAATAGGAAATGTAATTTCGATTGGGATAATTCCTGAAGGTTTTCCGATTTATAATATTGAAATCATGCCTGGAGATGGAGGTAAACTAGTAAGAGCAGGTGGAAGTGGAGCTACAGTTGTATCACATGATTCTAAAAAAACTGTAATAAAGCTCCCTTCAGGACAATTTAAAACATTAGATTCTTCATGTAGAGCAACAATTGGAATCTCTGCAGGTGGTGGAAGAAAAGATAAACCATTTTTAAAAGCAGGAAAAAAATTCGTTGCATATAGAAGAAAAGGAAAACAATATCCGGTTATGAGAGGAGTTGCAATGTGTGCTGTAAGTCATCCCCATGGTGGTGGAGGTCATCAACATGTTGGAAAAGCAAGTTCTGTCCCTCGAGGTGCACCTCCAGGTAGAAAAGTTGGAAATATTGCAGCTAGACGTACTGGGAAAAGGTAATTATTATGGCAAAAAAAGTTGGTTATAGTTCATCTGCAAGAAGTAGACGTAAAAGAGAGCGTAAGAAAGTAGGTGTAAGAAAAAAAGAATTTAGATATCATGGGCTCGCACTAGAAGAATTACAGAAACTTTCTATCGAAGAATTAATACCGATATTTCCATCAAGAATTCGTAGAACGTTAAAAAGAGGTTTAACTGCAGAACAAAATAAATTGTTGCAAGACATAAAAAATGCAAAAGGAAAGGAGGGGGATGAAATTAAAACACATTGCAGAGATATGATTGTATTGCCGGAATTTATTGGTCATATTATTCAAGTTCATAATGGGAAAGAATTTCAAAGGGTGAATATACAACCTCAAATGATAGGACATTATTTGGGAGAATTTGCATTGACTCGTAAAAAAGTAAAGCATACAGGACCTGGGGTTGGAGCTACAAAATCCTCAAAATATATGCCATTGAAGTGATGAAAAATGACAAAATACTCAACTGATGTGGATCCAGAAAAAAGTGCAAAAGCATATGGTTATGAATTACACTGCTCTCCAAAAGATTCCATGAATCTAGCATATGCTTTAAAGGGGATGAAAACCGAGAAGGCAAAGAAATTTCTTGGGGAAATAATTGATTTAAAACGTCCGCTTCCTGCAATATTTCATAAAAGAAAACGATCACATCAAAAGAGTATAGGAGCAGGAAGTTATCCACAAAAAGCTGCTAGGTATATATTAAAAATAATCGAGAATGCTGAAAATAATGCTGAATACAAAGGATTTGATTCAGAAAACATGAAAATATCCCATATATCTGCTTATAGAGGGAGAACTATAAGAGGAATAATGCCAAGAGCACAAGGAAGAGCAACAGATAAAAATGAAACAACAACAAATATAGAAATTATACTTGAGGAGGAGGAATAATGGCAAGTGAACGCAAATTTATAACAGAAAATACAAAAAGATCATTGATAAAAAAATTTTTACTAAAAGAGATCGAAGGAGCTGGTTTTGGTGGCATGAGTATTCAGAGAACCCCTATTGGAACTCGATTAAATATTCTGGTCGAACGACCAGGAATGGTAATTGGTAAAGCAGGAAGTAAGATAAAAGATTTAACAGAAACCATTCAAACTAAATTTAATGTAGATAATCCTCAAATTGAAATTCAAGAAGCTGGTGCTAGTGCCCCATTAAATGCTCAGATAATGGCAGAAAAACTTGCAGAAGCATTGGAGAGGGGATGGCATTTTAGAAGAGCAGGGCACTCAACAGTTAGAAGAATCATGAACGCTGGTGCAAAAGGATGTCAGATTACAATAGCGGGTAAATTAACCGGAGCTAGACACAGAACTGAAAAATTTACAGAAGGACATGTAAAATATTGTGGTGATATTGTAAAGCAAATTATGGATGAAGGTTATGCGACATCAAAATTGAAAGCAGGAGTTTTAGGAGTAAAAGTTAGGATTATGAAACCTGATGCAAAGCTTCCTGATGAAATTAAGCCAATAATTCCAGAGAAAAAAGAGTTAAAAATAAAAGAAAAAAAGGTTGAGGAAAAACCGGAAGTAAAAGAAAAGAAAAAAACTGATATTAAAAAACTCACTGAAATCCAAGGAGTTGGACCTTCTGTAGTTAAGAAACTTGAAAAAGCAAAAATAGAATCATTAGAAGAGTTATTCGAAATGGATGTAGACAGCATTGTATCCATTGAAGGTATCGGTAAAAAGACTGCAGAATTAATCATTAAAAAATTAGCAAAAATAATCGAAGAAGGTAAGTAGAATGGTCCTTAAAGTTAGAGAAATTAGAGAATTTACTCCTGAAGAAAGAATTGAAAAACTTAAAGAATTAAAAGAAGAACTTATGCATGAACGAGGAGTATCTGCAATGGGTGGATCTCCACCATCTCCGGGTAAAATCCGGCAGATACGTATGTCCATTGCAAGAATACTAACTGTTATGCAGGAGGAAGGAGAAAATAAATGAGCGATATATGCCCAAAATGTGGTCTTCCCAAAGAAATTTGTGTTTGTGAAGAGATTGCCAGGGAACAGCAAAATATAACTATCGCTATTGATAGGAGAAGATATGGTAAGATGATGACCGTCGTTGATGGTTTGAATCCCCATGACCTGGATTTGGGTTCTCTGATAAGTAATCTAAAATCAATATGTGCCTGTGGCGGAACGATAAAAGATGGTAAGATAGAGCTGCAGGGGGATCATAGAACCAAAGTAAAGGACGCATTAGAAAAAATGGGTTTCGTGGTTGAAGTTACATAATACTCTCAACTTGCAAGCACAAATATTGAAGTATACTACAGGATGATAGAATGGACAATAATAAAATTGTCAAGGATGAATTGATGGGTAGAACCGTCACAATCAAACAATGTAAAGATCCAAAATGGATTAATATATCTGGAAAAATAATAGATGAAACAAAGAATACATTCCTATTAGAAATAGGAAATCAACAAAAAATAATTGCTAAAAATATTGCAATATTTGAATTTGAATATCATAGAAAAAAAATACTCATTGAAGGATCGCGGTTGTTATATAGATCTGAAGACAGGATAAAAAAAGCTAGGTGAATAATTTGGCAGAAAAAAAATTAGTTAGAAATGTGGGATTAAATATCAAATCACCAACAGACAGTTGTCATGATAAGAATTGTCCTTTTCATGGGAAGTTACCAATTAGAGGGCAAATAATACAAGGAATCATTATATCAACTAAAATGCAAGGTTCAATATCTGTTAAAAAAGAATTTATGCACTATATTAAAAAATATGAACGATATGAAAAAAGAACATCAAACTATCTTGCCCATAATCCTCCTTGTTTAAATTTAAAAGTAGGAGATAAGGTTAGAATAGCAGAATGTAGACCTTTAAGTAAATTAGTATCCTTTGTAGCTATAGAAAAATTGTAATGGTGAAACAGAAATGAAAGGTATCGCTGGCAGAATGATGAGAGGTTTACCTATCGGCTCTCGCTTAGAATGTATTGACAATACAGGTGCAAAAGTTGTTCAAATAATCATGACACTTAAACTAAAAGGGGTACATCGAAGATATCCCAAAGCTGGTGTGGGGGACATGGTAGTAGTCAGTGTTAAAAAAGGTGCCTCAGACATGAAAAGACAGATATTGAATGCTGTTATCGTTCGTCAAAGACGACCTTTCAGGAGACCAGATGGTACCATGGTGCAATTTGAGGACAACGCTGCAGTATTAGTTACAGAAACTGGAGAAACAAAGGGGACTATGATTAAAGGACCAATTGCAATAGAAGCAGCAGAACGTTGGCCTAAAATTGCCTCATTGGCTTCCACAATAGTATGAGTGATAAAAAATGAAATCAATAAAACCTAGAAAACAAAGAAAAAGACAATTTAAAGCACCTCTTCATAGGAAGAGAAAATCGATGGCTTCACATTTAGCAGAAAATTTACTTTTAAAATACGATCATAGAAGTACTCCTATTATAAAAGGAGATACTGTAAAAGTTATGAGAGGTAGTTTCAGAGGGCATGAGGATAAGGTTGCACGTGTTGATATACGGAAACAAATAGTAGAAGTTGAAGGTATAACAACTGTTAAAGCAGATGGGACAAAGATAGCTAAACCTGTACATTCAAGTAATTTATTAATTACAAAGTTAAACTTAACAGATAAATGGAGAAGGAGAAAATTAGAAAGGGGGCTTTCAGAAGAAACAAAGAAGGAAATTGAGAAAGAAGCAGAAGAACAAATTAAAGAAATCGAAGAAAAAGAAAAAGCAGCTGAGGAACTAGCAAAAGCAAAAGAGGAGGAGGAAGCAGAAAAACCAGAAGAGCCAAGTAAAATACCAGAGGGAAAAGATACAACAAAAGAGAAGAAAGCAGCAAAGGTTAAGCCCCAAAAAGCAGAAACTACGACTAAGGAGCAAAAAAAGAAGCCCGTTGAAAAAAAGAAAGAAGTCCCTAAAAAGAAGGTTAAAAAGACTACTTCTGCAAAAAATGTAAAAAAGACAGAGGGAAAGAAAAAATGAGTAAACATTTAAAGAGACTCGCAGCACCAAGAACGGTTAGGTTGCACAGAAAGGAAAAAACCTGGACGATAAAATCATCACCGGGCCCACATCCATTAGACAAATCAATACCTCTCGGTTTAATAATAAGAGATTACCTTGGTTTATGTGATACATATAGAGAGGCTAAAAGAACCATTGCAAGTGGAGATGTATTAGTAGATGCAGTAAAAAGAAAAAATCATAAATTTCCCTGTGGACTTATGGATGTAATAACAATTCCAAAATTGAATAAGAATTACAGAGTTTTATTTGATCGAAAAGGTAAGCTGGCAATTGTGCACATATCAGCAAAAGACGCAAAATGGAAGCTATGTCGAATTGAAAACAAGACGATTGTAAAAGGAAACAAAATACAGCTTAATTTACATGATGGTAAGAATAAACTTGTAGAAAAAGACGAATACAAATCTGGAGATGTTCTTAAGATTTCTTTGACAGACAATAAAATTAGTGATGTTTTTAAATTTGATAAAGGTAGTATATCGATGGTAATCGATGGTAGCCATGTTGGCCAAATAGCCAATATAGAGGATATACAAATAGTTACATCATCAAAACCTAATATTGCAATAATGAAAAGCGATAAGGAATTTTCAACACTTGCTCAGTATATCTTTCCTATTGGAAAAACCAAACCAACTATAATACTTCCTGAGGTGAAGATGCAATGAGTGCAAAAAAAGATTCAGAACCTAAACATAAAAAAGAAACAAAATCGATAAAACCAAGTATTGCAAAAATTACTGTTAATATCGGTGTTGGTGAAGCGGGTGAAAAGCTCAAAAAAGCGGAAACAGTTTTGTATAATCTAACTGGTCAAAAACCAGTTCAAACTCTTTCTAGAACAACAAATAAAGATTGGGGTTTACGAAAAAGAATGCCAATCGGGTGTAAAGTAACCTTAAGGAAAAAAGCTGCTGATAAGTTTTTAATTGAAGCATTAAAAACAAGGGAGAATAAAATTGCTGATTATTCATTTGATGATCAAGGTAATTTTTCTTTTGGTATACCAGATCATACTTTATTTGAAGGGCAAAAATACGATCCAAACATAGGTATCTTTGGGATGGATGTCTCAATAACCATGGAAAAACCAGGTTATCGAATTAAGAATAGACGTATTGATCAGAGGAAAATACCACATAAACATCGAATAGAGCGAGAGGAAACGATCAACTTTATTTCAGAAGTGTATAAGGTGGAGGTCATTGAATGAGGATTAAGGAAAAAAAGAAAATTTATGGTAGAAACGTTGGATGTGAACAATGTGGCAGAAAAAGAGGTATAATACGTAGGTACGGACTCCATCTCTGCAGACAATGTTTTAGGGAAAAAGCTGAAGAAATTGGATTTAAGAAATATTATTAGGAGTTGCTAGATTTATGTTAAATGATCCGATAGCAAACGCGTTATCTACAATAAAAAACGCGGAAACGAAGGGAAAAGATAAATGTATTATTCGACCCTCTTCAAAAATTATTAGTGGAATTTTAAGTTTATTAAAAGATAATGGATATGTTGGTAGTTTTGAATTTATTGATGATGGTAANNGTGGTGTTATCAAACCAAGATATCCAATAAAGATGAGAGATATTGAGCAATGGGAATCTAGGTATCTACCAGGACGAGATTTTGGTTTACTTATTTTAACTACAACTGAAGGCATAATTTCTCATTTTGATGCAAGAAAAAAAGGTATTGGAGGAAAATTACTAGCTTATGTTTACTAACAAAGTGTGATAAAATGCCAAACATCACTGAGGTAAAAGAAGAGATTGAAATTCCAGATAATATTGAGGTTTCTATAGAAGGAAAAATAATTCATATGAAAGGTGAAAAAGGATCTCTTTCAAAAATGCTATCGCATCCTAAAATGGCAATAAAAGTTAATAATAAGATAGTTGAACTATCTTTTTCAAAATCTACACATAGAAAAGAAAAAGCATTGCTTGGAACGTTTAAGGCACATATCAGAAATATGATAAAAGGAGTTACAGAAGGTTTTGAATACAAAATGAAAACAGTTTATTCACATTTTCCTATAAAAACAAGCGTAGAAGGAAATGAATTTATCATACAAAACTTTCTGGGAGAACGTGCGCCTCGCAAAGCAAAAATTCTTGAAAATGTAACGGTAGAAACAAAGGATGATGACATAACAGTATCAGGTATAGATAAAGAAAAAGTTGGACAAACTGTCGCAAATATTGAACGAGCCACCAGAGTAAAAAATAGAGATGTTCGCGTTTTCCAGGATGGCGTATATTTAATCAGTAAAAGAGGCTAAAAAATGGTAAAAGAAGATATCATCAAGGAATTTACATTGCTTAAAGGAGTGGGTAAAGCGAAAGCAGAACTGCTCATAAAAAATGGATTTGATTCAATTGAAAAATTAAAAAATTCAACTGTTGAAGATTTAGTAAAGGTAAAAGGAATTAGCGAAAAAAATGCAAATGATATACTAAGCCAATTAAAAGACGAGAGAAAAGAAGAGACAAAAATAAGTAAAGAAAAAGTCAAGGTTGAAAAAGAGGAGAAAAAGAAGGAAGAAGAAGTTGAAATTATTGAAGAAAGTGAGGAGAAATATAGAACAAAGAAAAAACCTGATTTAAGTAAAATTCAAAAAGAAAAATTGTTGATAAGAAAACAAATTAAAAAGAGAACACCAAAATTTCTAAGGGAAGAATGGTTTAGATATAAAAGAATTAATAAGAACTGGAGAAGACCTGATGGTTTAACTTCAAAAATGCGAATTAATTTAAAATATAGACCAAGTAAAGTTAGAGTCGGTTTTAGGGGTCCTAAAGAAGTGCGTGGATTACACTCTTCAGGTTTTGAAGAAGTTATGGCATATAATGTAGCAGATCTTGAAAATGTTGACCCAAAAAAACAGGTAGTAAGAATTGGTAGTACGGTTGGAACTAAAAAACGTTTGGAAATTGCAAAGAGAGCAGAGGAATTGGAAATTAGGATATTAAATATGAGGGGATAAAAATGAGTGATTTACGAAATCAACGAAGAATGGCAGCGAACATATTGAAATGCGGTGTAAATAGGGTGTGGATGGACCCAGATAGAGTAGATGAAATTGCAAAAGCAGTGACTAGAAGCGATGTAAAAATTCTTATTAACGGTGGAGCTTTGAAAAGCATACAAATTCAAGGTATATCAAGTGGACGTAATAAATTTAGACAAAAACAAAAAGACAAAGGAAGGAGGAAAGGACATGGAAAAAGAAAAGGAGCGAAATATGCACGATTACCACGAAAAGAACGTTGGATAAATACAATACGTCCAATAAGATTATATCTTAAAAAATTGAAAGAAGATAAATTGATAGATCGAAGTATCTACCGCAAATATTATAACAAGGCAAAGGGCGGTGAATTTAAGAGTAAACACCATCTAAAAACACATCTTATTTCTGACGGTATTTTGAAGGGGGAGAAACAATGAACCAGGGACCACGTTATCATATTAAGTCAAGAAGACATCGAGATGGGAGAACAGATTATAGGAAAAGATTAAGGCTTTTAAAATCTAGAAAAATAAGAATAGTTTTTAGAAAATCCTTAAAAAATATTAGAGTTCAATTTGTTGAATATGCTCCAGAAGGAGATAAGATTATTGTATCAGCAATTTCCAATGAACTCATTAAGAATTATAATTGGAAATACTCAACAGCTACAATCCCTGCAGCATATTTGACAGGTTTATTAGCAGGGAAAAAAGCAAATGATAAAGGAATAAAAGAAGGGGTAGTGGATATTGGTCGATATAGACCGACTACGGGGAATAAATTATTTGCTGCACTAAAAGGAGTTATAGATGCTGGTATTGACTGCCCCCATGATGACATAAAAATACCTGGTGAAGATAGGATATTTGGAAAACATCTTAGAAAAGAAATTATGCCTTTAGTAGATAAAATAAAAATAAAGATAACAGGGGATAAATAATGGCAGAAAGAATGCGTAAAGAGCAATCTGATGTACCTATGACTATCGACTGGACACCAAAAACCAGATTAGGACAAAGGGTAAAAGACGGGGAAATTTCTACCATGAGTGATGCGCTTAAATCTGGTCTACCTATGAGAGAACCGGAAATTGTTGATATATTACTCCCTGAAGTTGAAGATGAAGTTATAGACGTTAAAATGGTTCAACGTATGACTGATTCTGGTCGAAGAATAAAATTCGTAATTACTGTTGCTGTTGGAAATAAAGATGGTTTTATTGGTTTAGGACAAGCGAAAGGAAAAGAAGTTGGATCTAGCATAAAAAAAGCTATTGATAACGCCAAATTAAATATAATTGAGATAAGAAGAGGATGTGGATCATGGGAATGTGGTTGTCATAAACCTCATACAGTTCCATTTTCAGTAAATGGAAAAAGTGGCTCTGTAGAAGTAACTTTTAAACCTGCTCCGCATGGAATAGGATTAGCTACTGGTGATGTAGCAAAAAAAATATTACAATTAGCTGGTGTAAAAGATTGCTGGGCATTTACCAAGGGTCAAACTAAGACTATTGTCAACTATGCAAAAGCAGTTTTTAATGCTTTAAAACGGAATGCAGAAATGAGAATTACAAAGAAAGAAGTTAATAAAATTAATATTGTATCTGGGAGTATTGGTTTGCCAACCGAAGAAACGGCACCAAAAGAAGTGGGGGCATAGAGATGGTATACGCTGCAATCAGAGTTAGAGGTATAGTTAATGTAAAACCAGATATAAAACATACCTTAGACTTACTTCGATTAAAAAAAGTAAATCATTGTGTATTATTAGAAGAAAACAAAGTATATAAAGGGATGTTACAGATTGTTAAGGATTATGCGACCTGGGGGGAAATAAATAAGGATATATTATCGAATCTTATAAATTCTAGAGGTTTATTAATCGGCGATAGAAGTATTACAGAAGAATATATAAAATCTGCAACATCATATAAAGGAATTGAAGAACTTTCACAAGCAATAATAGAAAATAAATTTACATACAAGGAGATACCTGAAATTAAACCATTATTTAGATTAAATCCACCAAAAAAGGGTTATGAAGGTATTAAAAGATCTTTTAATAATGGTGGTGCTTTGGGATATAGGGGAAAAGAAATAAATAAATTAATAAAAAAGATGTTATAAGGCCAAATATTCCAAAAGATTATTATATAGTAAGTTTTTTATTGTATTGAAATAGTCGCCGAGGGAAGTAATATGGAGGAAGTTCTGTACAATATAGAAATACATAAAGACATAGGCGGATATCTGGGAAAAATATATTCTGATATTGACGGAGTTAAAGAGTTTAATAACGAGCATATTGACAGATTATTAAGAGACATTATCTTTGACATGCAACTTGCTCTTGACGAATTTTCTAATCGCACAGCGGATTTTACAGAAAATGTAGAGGAAATAAAATAAACTATTATTATAAAAATAAACATGACAATTCTGTGAAGATATCTCTAATGACAATATTTTTAAATGTTTCTGATATTTGGTGGTTCTACTATCCATATAATTGGAGGAATTAATTGAGTTATACGCGGTTTGAAAAAGCTCGTATCATTGGTGCAAGAGCATTACAAATATCAATGGGTGCACCGCCAACGTTAACTAAAATTCCTAAGGAAATAATTGATCCGGTTGAAATTGCTATGTTAGAATTTACAGAAGAGGCAATTCCTATAACAGTTAGAAGAGAACAATAGAAAAAGGATGATATATGGCAGAGGAAAAGAAGAAAAAAGAGCCCAAAAATAAGATGTTAATATCAGAAGAAACCTATATGACATCAGGTGTACACATAGGAACAAGACAAAAAACATCAGATATTAAAGATTTTATATACAAAGTCAGAAATGATGGTTTATATATAATTGATGTAAAAAAGACCGATGAAAGGATTAGAGAAGCTGCAAAATTTTTAGCTAAATATGATCCATCTAAAGTTATGGTTGTTTCTGTTAGACTATATGGACAAAAACCAATAAAAAAATTAGGTGAATTAACAGGGATTCAAACATTAGAAGGGCGTTTTCGACCAGGCATCCTGACAAATCCAAATTCTAAAGATTTTTTTGAGCCCGAAATTATACTATTAACAGATCCATTAGCTGATATTCAAGCTCTACATGAAGCTGAAAATATTGGTATTCCTGTTATTGCATTGTGTGATACTAATAACGAAACAAAATATATCGATTTAGTAATTCCCACCAATAACAAAGGAAGGAGAGCATTAGCACTTATTTATTGGTTATTGACAAAAGAAATTTTGAAGGAACAAGGTAAAATAAAAAAAGATGATGACTTTACTGCTACATTAGAAGATTTTGAGGCTGAAATTTAGATAATTTTTTGATGTTATTATTTAATAAAGCCGAAAGGAAGATACTTTGTTAGTAAAGGTGAATGAAAAAATAATACTGGTAGGAACTGCACATATCTCTAAGGAAAGTGTTGAAGAAGTTAGGGACGCGATTAAAAAATATAAACCAGATATTGTTGCAGTAGAGCTTTGTAATAGAAGATATGAGGCAATTACAAAGAAAGATAAATGGGAAAATACTCCTATAACAAAGCTTTTGAGATCTAACAATGCTTATCTTATGCTAGCACAAACATTTTTATCATCTATTCAAAGAAGACTTGGAAAGGAGTATGGTGTTGAACCAGGCTCTGAGATGATTGCAGCAATGGATGAAGCAAAAAAACATGATTTAAAAGTGGCTTTAGTCGATAGAGATATTACTATTACCCTAAAAAGAGCTTGGCGAAAAATGGGTATTAGAGAGAAGTTCAGATTAACTTGGGAATTCTTAAAGGCAATATTAGGATATGAAGAAGAGGAAGTAGAGGAGCTCGATCTTAAAAAACTAATGGATCAAGATGTTATATCTGCTCTAATGGAAGAATTTGGTAAAATTGCTCCTAGTGCAACAACTGTATTAATCCATGAACGAGACGAATATATTGCACAGAAGATACTCGATGAAAGTAAGGTTGGTAAAGTACTGGCAGTAGTTGGAGCGGGACATCTTAAAGGAATACAAAAGCAACTTGAGAAAAAGGAGATAAAAACAAATTTGAAAAAGTACGAAGAGGTTCCTGTAAAAAGGATAAAAATTACTAAAATTGTAGCTTATTCAATTCCAATTTTATTTGTCGCGTTAATACTTTGGCTAGTATTTACTAGAGGTGCAGATGCATGGGATCAAATTAAAAATGTCTTTATTTGGTGGTTTTTAATCAATGGAAGTCTCTCAGCTCTAGGCGCTGCAATTGCACGGGGACATCCTCTTTCAATTGGAACTGCTTTTCTAGCTGCACCACTTACTTCTCTCAATCCTGCAATTGCGGCAGGATGGGTCGCTGGATATGTTGAAGCTAAGCTAAGAATGCCGGTTGTAAAAGATTTTCAAAATCTAAGTAAGATTGAGAATATGAAAGAATTTTGGAATAATAGAGTAGTAAGACTATTGATGGTTGTAGCATTAGCAAATTTAGGGAGTATGGTTGGTACACTTATTGCATTTCCATATATTGCAAGTTTAGTATTTGGTTGAAGATTATACTTTTCAAAACATTCATAAATAATAGCATTCATTGAGGAGTTATGCCCGAGAGAAGAAAAATCTACACATCATTTCATGATCTCCCACCTCGAGAATATATGTATATACCTAAAGGAACTCTTGAGATTGGAAAACCGGGTGAATTTAGTAGAATTGAAATAAATCATTTATTAATATCAATGAGTGTTTTAACAGTTGCATTTACTCTTTCTTTTACAGGTAATAATATAATTACTGGAATTAGTACTGGATTCAAACCAGCTGTTTTACCGTATGGATTACTTGTTTCATTTTTAGGTATTTTAACTGCATTTTTTGTCCATGAAATATCACATAAATTTATGGCTCAAAAATATGGACTTTGGGCTGAATATAGAATGTTTCCGAGAGGATTGCGGCTAGCTTTAATATTTGGAATTTTCACCCCAGTAGTTATTGCAGCTCCAGGTGCGGTAATGTTTAGGGGTGAAACTAGAATTTTTGAAACTGGGCGAATAGCTGTAGCAGGACCTTTAGCAAATATAATAATTGCTGGGATAACATTAGTTTTATACCGTTTTGTTTTTTTTGAATTAGGTATTATTGGTGCAATAATTGGATTTATTTGTCTAGTAAATGTGTTATTAGCAACATTTAATTTATTACCATTTGGCCCTCTAGATGGATTAAAAGTTTTACGTTGGAATGGAATCGTATGGTCAAGTTTATTTGCAGTTTCTATTATAATATTTGTAATTTTATATGAAGGGGGACTTCCTGATTTAATTACGATTTTTTAGAATAAAATATCATTTTTTCTCGTATATTGTTTAAAGTGTGGAAACGTATTTATCCTATTATTTAATATTTAAATTGAATGAAAACCCTGGGGGTTTATACCAAAGATTTTTCCTTGTACCATGATATATTAAAGGTGTTAAAAAAACGTAAATTAGCTTATGTTTCACTTTCTTCACCAAATAATATTCCAAAAAGAATTGGAGTGATATTAACCTCTAAAAAAGAGAGTCTTTTTATAAAATCTCAAAAAACTATTGCTATGGACATGTATGATTCAATTGATCACGGAATTGATCTTGCTATGCAAAAACTCACTGGAAAGGAAATGTATTCTAAGATTTTTATTGGAATAGATCCGGGTGAACGACCTGGTATTGCTGTTGTTGGAGACGATATTTTACTGCAAAAAATTCAAATTGATTCTCCAGAAAAAGTGGTAACTTCGATAATACACTTTTTGAGGGTGTATCCATCTAAAGAATCGCATATTCGTATTGGACACGGTTCTATAATCATACGAAACAGAATAATAAACTCTCTTATTCCATTAAAAATACCTATAGAGATTGTCGATGAAACAAGTACAACTCCTCCTCAACAAAAAGGGCGTTCTGAAAGAGATAGAGAGGCAGCTGCTGCCATTGCATTATTATCTGGAGGTAAAGTTCAAACTAATCTTCCCCTTGAACCAACGAGAGGGGCAATAAAAAACGTACAAGAACAAAGTAGAAAAATTACAGAGGGAAAATATACAATTTCAGAGGAAACAGCATTAAAAGTTTTGAAAGGTAAAATAAGTTTAGTCGAAGCAATTGAAAAAGAAAAATCTAAAATTTAACCCAAACGTTTATGAACTTCCTTCATATGCTCACTGGGTAAGAGTAATGGATTACAAATATGCTCTGATTAGCGTTTTTGATAAAGAAGGTATTATTGATTTTGCTAAAGGGTTGTCAGAACTTGGGATAGACATATTATCAACAGGTGGAACTGCCAAGATTTTAAAATCTTCAGGGGTAAATATTACTGAAGTATCAGATCTCACAGGATTCCCTGAAATGCTTGATGATAGAGTAAAAACACTTCATCCAATTATTCATGCAGGTATACTTGCAAATAGAGATAAAAAAACACATATGGAAAAATTAAAAAAATATCAAATTCGTCCAATAGATATTGTTGTTTGTAATCTTTATCCTTTTGAGAAGACGATACGAAATCCAAACGTATCCATTGAAGAAGTTATTGAAAATATTGACATAGGTGGACCTACACTCATAAGAGCATCAGCAAAGAATTATAAACATGTAATAATACTTACCAAACCAGAGCAATATAATAAATTCCTTAAAGAAATAAAAACAAAAAAAGAAGTAAGTATAAAACTAAGAGAGGAACTTGCTATTAATGCTTTTTCACATACTGCTCAATATGATTCTATAATATCACAATATTTTAGGCAGAAATGGGGAGATGAAATATTACCTGAAAATAATACTTTAACTATGAGAATAATTCAAGAGATGAGATACGGTGAAAATCTTCATCAAAAAGGTACATTTTATAAAGCACTTCCAATAGTAAACGAACCTTGTATATCAAATACTAAACAACTTCAGGGGAAAAAATTGTCTTTCAATAATATTTTAGATTCAGATTGTGCAATTGAATGTATAAAAGAATTTTCTGATACAACGTGCGTGATTGTAAAACATGCAACCCCTTGTGGAATTGCTAGTTCAAATGACTTGTTACAGGCTTGGAAAGATGCCTATGCAACAGATATTTATTCCCCTTTTGGGGGGATTATTTCTTTTAATAGAGAAGTAAGAAAGGAAGTTGCAAAAGAACTTTCAAATTATTTTTTAGAGATTGTTATTGCTCCGAAATTTTCTCAAGAAGCGTTATCAATTTTTGGAAAAAGGAAAAATTTAAGACTTTTAGAATTGAAAGGTTTAGATAAAAAAATTGATAGAAAAGGGATAGAACTTAGAAGTATTGTGGGAGGATATCTAGCGCAAGACAGAGATGTGTGGTTATTCGATAAAAAAGATTGGAAGATAGCTACGAAGGAGAAGCCATCACAAAAAGATTTAGAATCCATGGAATTTGCAGTTAAATGCGTCAAACACGTAAAATCCAATTCTGTTCTTTTTGTAAAAGATAGACGTACAGTAGCTATTGGTGGAGGTCAAACATCCCGTGTAGACGCAGCATGGATTGCTATTCACAAAGGAAAAGAAAATATCAAAGGATCTATTATGGCAAGTGATGCATTTTTCCCATTTAGGGATACAGTTGATGTTGCCGCAAATGCTGGTGTTAAAGGAATCATTCAGCCTGGGGGTAGTATTCGTGATAAAGAAGTTATACAAGCTGCAAATGAGCATGGAATTTCTATGGTTTTTTCAGGTCAACGATACTTTAAACATTAATTAACTAAACGTTCTTTAAAGATGAATACATATCTTCAAACAATGGAGTTTAGTATAAAAACTAGAGATGGTCCAGCAAGAATTGGTAATTTAATAGTTGAAGGTAAATCAGTAGTTACTCCAAATATTTTGTTTATAAATACCTCTCGGTTTAACCCACCAATTTTTGCAAATATCTTCTTAACTAATGATAATCAGAAGATAAAAAAACCAACAATTAGAATTGGTAAAAGTGCATTTTCCTCGTTTGTTCAAAAAGATAAGAAAAAATGTGCAGTTAATAATTATTTAATCTATCCAAAAGATGTTCCATTAGAATTGCACGTAGCTTCATTAGGACATAATAAAAAAAATAACGAATGCTGTATCCTACCTGCTAATAAAGATGTTATAGACGATATTTTAAAAGATAATTTTGCAACTATATTTATTATTTCAAATGCGTCTCAACTATTATCTCAGCAATCAAAATTTATAGAATTTATCACAGAAATAAGAAATAAAATAGGTTATCAAAGGATGATATATCTTCCTGCTGTCGGACAACCTTCTAGTTTAGCTTTACTAGCATATATGGGCATAGATTTGTTTGATTCGATCTCTGCAATAATATCTGCAAGAAATGAGATATTATTATTCCCTACTGGAAACCTTAATAAAAAAGAGCTGACGGAGACACCGTGCAGTTGTCCTTCCTGCAGCATGATCAAAGGAAAAGCCTCGGAATTACTATTTTCACAAATATTAAATCATAACTATTTTGCTTTAATTGATGAATTAAAATTAGTAAGAAATGCTATTGCTCTTGGTAATCTACGCGAGCTTGTTGAAACAAGAGTGAGGTCTAATCCAAATCTCGTATCTATCCTGAAAATTTTAGATTTTCAATATTATAATTTTTTAGAAGAAAGAACACCAATAATTCGTAAGAGTAAACTACTTGTCACCTCGAAAGAATCTTTGTATAGACCAGAAGTAAAACGATTTCAAGAACGCGTGATATCAAGATTTCATAAACCAATTAGTACAAAAGTGCTACTTCTCCTTCCATGTTCAGCAAAAAAACCATATTTATTTTCAAAATCTCACAAGTTATTTAGAGAACGGATATTTCAATTACGGAATCCACATGCAATTCATGAAGTAATTATTACCTCCCCATTGGGAATTGTACCAAGGGAACTAGAATTAGTATATCCTGCATCTATGTATGATATAGCAGTTACTGGACACTGGGATGAAGATGAAAAAAAGATCATCAGAAATCTCTTAAAAAAATATCTAGAAATGAATGTCTATGATAAAGTAGTATTACATGTTCCATCCAATATTCGAGATTTTATTATTGATTTAATAGATAAACCAATTATCACGTGTATTGATAAACCAACATCAAAAGAATCTTTAAATGAATTATCAAAAATATTAATGAATATTACAAGGGATTATGAGAAAGTAAGTTCAATACAGAAATTATATGAAAATATTTTGACTCTTGCTTGCTATCAATTTGGGGAAAAGATAGCTGAATTGCTTTTAAAAAATTGTAAGATTAAAGGTAAATATCCCTACCAAAAAATAATTGACAATGGTAACCAATTGGGGATGATAACCAAGGAACGGGGATTTATATCATTAACGATGGAAGGAGCAAAAAAAATTGCCCATTGTGGAGAATATTGGGTAGAAATTTATGACGATTTCACACCGAAGGGATCTATATTTGCACCTGGAATAAAAGATGCGGATGAAACCATTAGAATTGGTGATGAAGTAATTGTATTACAAAATAAAAAAATGTGTGCTGTTGGCGTCGCACAGATGAATGGTACTGAAATGAAAGAAACAGATAAAGGTGAAGCGGTAAAAACTAGGCACATAATCTAAATTATGCTCATTGATTTTTTTTCACCACAATATGGACATGAATTTATCTTCATTTTATGAAAAATTTCGGTTCCCTCTGCCCATATAGAAACAAATTCTCCGCAATTTGTACACTTGAAACTCTTTTTACTGGATTTACGTTTAGGAATTTTTTCCACTACTGATTTTGGTGTATCAGAGATCTTACCAACATTTCCACAATCTGGGCAAGTTAGTATAAATGATTTTTTATTGTCACGTTTTGATTTTTTAATTGCAAAAATACCTTTGCAAATTGGACATTTAAAATGATGTAGTTTACCCTCTAATGTTTTTTCAAAATCTTTTACAGCATGAATAACATCAGATGGTTGTTTCTTTCCACTTAAAAACAATAAAATTGCTACAAGAATTATTGTAATACCATAAAGCGCTAAAATATTTATAAACCACTGTTCTTCAAAAATAATACTCCACAAAGAGATAATAAATAATAACAAAGCAAATAGAAATATTAAAAGATAGGGTAATTTACTTTTAGCTACTTCCATTTTTTTTGCCTCTTAAGTCCATATATTGATAGTACTATTATCAAAATAAACAAAATTATTGATATAATTAGATAACTCCAATTCTCTCTGAACTTATATACAATTTCTTGTAGTGAAGAAAGGTGTTTTAATGGGTTATAACCACTTTTGTACTCCTGAAAATTTGTATAACCATCTTCATCTTCATCTTGCTTTGAATCAATCGGATTATAGGGGTCAAAACCATATCGTTTTTCCCACCAGTCTGGCATTCCATCATCATCAGTATCGTCAATATCAGTAGTAACCCAAAATACCTTTTTTTCTGTTGATCTCTTATTTCCTAATATATCCTCTGAAACAATATAGAAGACATATTTACCTAAAATTTCATAGGTTTGGCTGTATTCATATTTTCCCTCAAATGTTGACATTTTCATACTCTTTATCAATGTGAAATTATCAGGATAGGTTATGATAACTTGAATGTCACTTATGCCTGTAAAGTCGGTTGAAATACAGCTGATGTTTACATAACCTCCTTTTAATTGAACTGGTGGATAAGCACCGCAGTAATCAATCGCAGGTGGTGTTGTATCTTCAGTAATCTCAAATTTACCTTCGTATTTCGAAGTCATTTTGTAAAATGACTTATCAATAGCAATAATGGAAAAATCATATTCTCCAATAATTGAAGTGTTTGAAAATTCAAATATATATGTATCTTCTTGTTGTTGAGTCTTATATTCAAAATATTTTTTTTTAAGTGGATTTATTATAGTTAGATTTACACTTTTTATACCTGATTCATCCGTTACTTCTGCTATTATTTGTACCGATTTTCCCCTCTCTTGTCGATTTGTTAAATCTATTATATTAATGATAGGGCTATTTTTTTCACCCGATTTTACGTTTAAAAAGTAATTTGTCTCTCTATTATTTTCTGTATTTGAGTCCTTATGTGAGCGGTCAGTATAAATCCATACTCCAACTATCCATTTTCCTTTTCCACTTGAACTACCATAAATTGCAGGATACCATGTTATACTAATCTCTTTACTTTCGTCCTTTTCTATACTAATATTTGTAGTATTTTTAACTTGATCGTCCCTCCATGATATCCTATCTTGGGCCAGATAAAGTCCAATTGTATAATTCTTTGCATCTGCATGTCCAGTATTATTAAGAATTACTTGTATAGAGGCTTCTTTCCCTTCAGTTACTACTTTAGAAGGCAGAATGATTTTTTCAACACCTAAATCAGGGACTGCTGTAACACTAAAATTTTCTGTCTGAACCACATCTGATTTAAAACCGGCTATATCCTTTGCCCAAATTTTAATCATCCAAGTCCCTTTTTTAGAAAACGTATGTTTTTTTATCCAGTTGATATTATCATTAGTCTCCAAAGTAATTGTACTGTGATTCTTTCCATTTCTGTAAAGATATGCAATAATACTTTTGGCTTCTGCAACTGTTTTTATTTTAATGGAAGATTCAATATATTGTGGATAGTAATCGTGATTAGGGGGTATGAATTCTGGCCACCACCCTTCTACAGGCTTTTCAAAATTTATTTCTACATCTCCAAATTCTGTTATGCCCTCTGTTTCATCTAATTTTTTTCTTGTAACATTATTTTCAACGACATCAAAATAAATGCAGAAATAGCTGAGTTTTTTACTTACTTTCCATAAAAGAGTTCCTGATGCATCAGTTTTGTTATTAAATTTTACACTTTCTTGAAAATTAAAAGTAGTAACTGTAGAATCAATTTCTCCATTTGTTAAATATTTAACAATCATGATAGAATCATTTTCAAACGTTTTTCCATAAACGCCTATTTGACTCAAGAGCATTGTAAAATTGATTGAAAGAGAGATATTACCTGTACCTTTGAGGGAATAGAATTTTCTATAGTGCCAACTTGTAGATTTCCATTCAACCCTATATGGTTCAATAAACCTTTCACATTCAAAAAAATTATTAGATTCATTATCTTCTTTTATTTTATTTTCTGGATCAAGAGTCACATTTATAGTATGATTATCAAAATGTTTTGGAATCCATTCAAATGAAAAATTATATGTTTCTTCCTTTAAGAGTCCTTCAATAGTATTTGATTGTTCAAGTTTTCCATCTATATATAAAGATGCTTTAACCTTACTTGTCGTGTTTTTTCCTAAGTTTGTAGTATTGGCAAAAATATTGACTGATTGACCTAATAATAATTCTTCTGGAAGATATACAGCATTAAGTTTTAAATCAACTTTTTTCTCAATAACGTTAACTAGAACATCCTTACGATCCCTTTCCAAACCATCATAAAATAATTTTATAATAAGCGTATGTTCACCCAGTTCTGCGATCCAACTTAAATTTAAGTAGATAGATGCACCAGCTGATAACCCATCATTCCACTTTTTAATTGAAACAGGTGTTTTCCCATCATCAATATATAATTTGTCCTTTATCGTATCTCCAGGAAGTATATCATCAGGACCATGATTTTTTATTATTACGCTCACTGTTATGTTATATCCTTCTTTTACAGGTTTAGGAATAATAACTTTAGTGATTTCTAAATTAGGTTTTGAACTACCTGCAATAGAATTTACACCTAAAATGTTAAAACTTAATAATAATATTAATAAAGCTACAAAAAAAATTTTAATTACCTTAGTATGTTTGATTAGTTTAGCATTTAAACGAGTATCCATATTTCCTCCTCTTCAAACGAGATATTTATATTTATCAAGTCGTATTTAAATTTTTCCAATCACTTCCGAGATAATTATATCCAAAAAAACGTGGGGAGGGAGATTTGGTTTCAAATTTACTAGTAAAAAATATTTGTCTTCCTCTGTTGATTTAAAATAAAGATAAGTGTTTTTCAATAAGGATTTTTATACCAATACCAATCAAAATAAAACCACCTAAGATTTCAATTTTCCTTTCAAAGAAATGTCCTTTGTTATTACCAATAAAAACACCAATGAACGATAACAAAAATGTTACAATACCAATTATTATCATTGGAGTTATAATAGAAACGGTGAGGATTGCAAAACTTATGCCGACAGCTAAAGCATCAATACTTGTGGCAAGTGATAGCATTAACAAGATGTAAATATTTAATGGATTTGTTTTTCTTTCAGTTGATTCTATTTTAATAGATTAATAAATCATTTTACAACCAATAAAACATAATAGAATAAAAGCCACCCGATGGTCGATACTGGCAATAAAATCTCTTAAACTAAGACCTGCCAACCATCCAATCAATGGCATAAATGCTTGAAATAATCCAAAAAATAATGCAATTATAAACGCATGCTTTATCTTTAGATTATTTATGGTCAGCCCACTTGTTATAGAAACTGCTAAGGCATCCATCGCTAATCCAAAGGCGATGATTATTATGTTAAAAATATCCATATATTTTCTTTTATCGATATTGTATTTTAGTATTATACCATTTAATTATCAGGAAACACATTAACATAGATTACATGCACTTACTAACATCTATTATTCAAGACCGTATGAAGAAATAAATGCTTTATTATTTATTATGGGAGTAATTATAATATTTGTTGGTCAACAGCAGTTACCTGATTGAATCCGCCGAGGAAGCGAAAGCAGAAGGAGGGGATCATAAAAACAGATCCCTTATTTATTCCTGTATCACTTTTATGGTTGGTTTCATAATGTATTTGCCATTTCCTGTTTCGTGAATGGATTTCTGCACGTCAAAGTCCAATGTTAAAGTTAATGTTTCGTTATCTTCAACTAGGAATGGCGCAATCAGTTTCACATTCTTTGATGATATCTTCAAATCATACTGCGTACCATCGATTGTCACCAGTGCCTTATCAACGGATAATCGTATCTGGGTGTACCATCCTGCACTTAGATTTACCTCACCAAGAACATCTGTTGCGTTTTGTAATTGGACAAGGTCAAATGTCTGTGATTCATTCGTGACAACAATCCAGGTACCATTTGTTTCATTTTGGTTGGTACCAGCGTAGTGAACTCTGATTTGGGAAATATTGACCAAAGCCTCGGTAATATTAAGACTTGGTGCATCGGTTAGTTGCATAATCAGTTTTCCAGTTCCCTCTTCACCAGTTAGTAATCCACTTACTATAAGAACATATTTGAGTATCGGAAACGCATTTGGAAACCGTTCAAAGAACCATCTGAGAAAGTTAAAATTGAATGGTTTGTATTTTGGTAAGGATTCTTGAGGTGTTTCCCAGTTGCTAACATCCTTGGAAATAGAGTTTCCAAATACCGAGATAGTAGTAGTTGTTATCATCAGCATTAGTACTAAAAATGAAATTATTTTCTTTTTCATATTTTTTCCCCACAATATATAACAATTGTTGTTTTATAAAATTAATGGCTTAAACTTAAAAGATAAAAAAAGAACATTTTTCACAAAATTCAACTATGGGGAGAGGAATTTTAGTAAGAAAGAAAAAAATAGATGCATCTAACTGAAAGGATAAGGTATAATACAAGTTTCCAAAGATAGTGATTATATATCTTTACGATATAATATATTTGTAATCAGGTGATTAATAAAAATTTTTAGGAATTTGCTATTATGGAATTGTAGATTTTTTAGAAGGTATGAAATGTGACTTAAACGAAAAAGAAAAAGAAGAAATAAAGCAAATAATAATTGGTTTGTTTTTAGCCAGAAGAATTTTTAATCACATCATCACAAGTATATTTATATACAAACACTATCATATGATATAAAGGTAAATAGGGAGGACTGATATGAAACGAACTTATATAGTAAGCACTGCAATTTTAATCACGTTACTCTTTCTGATACCTACGTATTCTGCTTTATATACTGATGATATTGAATATTATATTTCAGCAGGTATGGCTCGTAAACGCTGGGGAAAAATTGGATTGGGATATATAGTTTTGGTTCGAAACAATGGTGAAGACAATATCGATGGTATTTGTTATGTAAACCAAACGACATTATCAGGAGAAAAGATACTAAATACGAGAGGTAATTTTACAATAGGTCCGGGTTGTGAATATGGGGAAAAAGGATTTACAATTATTAATCCTTCTATAATTAACAAGATAGATATTACGCTCAAGGTGGAAAATATTAGTTTGTCAAAATCGGGATATGAGATCGGTCCTATTGTTGCTTTGCACGTAAAATACCCTAAATTGACGAATTTACGTGCAAATTGATGATTTTACGTGCAGAGTAGTTAAATCATATTATATTTGATGATTTGTACAAAAATCTGTCTTTTTAATATATTATTTGTAATTTGTACATCATACTATAGGAAACAATTATATACATTAATTTGGTATTGTATCTATAAGTAGGAAAAATATGAAAAAAATACTCTCGATCATCATAATAGGTCTTCTTATTGGTTGTAGTTTTGGCGTACAAGGTTTTTCGAAGCAAATTACTGATATAAAATCACAGGTAACTCGACATAATTACTTTCGTTTTATTATGGTTGATGGACGATTACGCTCATATCACGCCCATATCCCCCCAAGTTATACTGGTGACAAATCCGTTCCGATTGTGTTAGTATTACACGGTATTACAGGACATGCATTAGAAGCCATATTTATTTCTAAAATGAATGAAAAATCAGATGAAGAAGGATTCATTGTTGTTTATCCTAATGGTCACTTTAATAAACAATTTTTTTCAAGTATATTAAATATAATATCACCTTTTGTTTGGAATGAATGGGTTGTTCATGATGATATAGATGATGGAAAATTTCTTCATATATTAATTGAAAAATTTCAGATTGAATATAATATTAACTCTTCAAGAATACATGTATGTGGATTGTCTGGTGGAGCTTCAATGACTTATAAATTTGGTGCCTTATATTCAGATGTTATTGCAGGTATCGCTTCAATTGCTGGTACCATTGGTGTTATTATGAATGGGGAAACCTATATCATATCTGATCCAATTGGGTCTTTATCTGTGATTATTTTTCATGGTACGGATGATGCTCTAGTTCCATATGATGGTGGGTGGTGTCAGGGATTAATTTGGAAATCTGTGAATGAATCTGTTTCTTTTTGGGTTGAACATAATAATTGTAACCCCAGTCCTGAGATTGAAACCAGTGAAAGTGGAAATATCATTAAACGAAAATATGCAGATGGTACTGATGGTTCTGAAGTTGTTTTATATACTGTTGTAAATGGTGGTCATGAGTGGTTTGGATCGCCATTTTATCCACCCTGTGAGATTTCAGCTACTGATCTTATGTGGGATTTCTTTGAACAACATCCGAAACAATAATTAATCTTTTCTTCACTTCTTTTTAAATTTCTTAAAATGCTCCTTTTTTTGTTTTATTTAAATTTAACTCTTCTGCATTTTTAATCGGTTCTTATCCCCATCTGTTATTTTTTAATAAATGTGCACCTATGTTAAGTCCGCCGACATTATTCTTTAATATCAATTTAGTTATTAACTTTATGATATGCACCTATTCGCAGTCCAAAAAAGGCTGCACTATGGTGACTTCATCCTTGGTTAAACGTGCGCTTCAATCAAAGCCTGGCAGTCACATATGCTGCATGCACAATTAACGAAGTCTGCACGTTTAACCTCTGAATACAGCCTTATTTTTCACCATCTTAATAGCAGGGTTTAAGGTTTTATATAATGTACGTACCAAGGGTATTTTAAGTTGCTGCTAGTTTTTAATATTTTCTTTACTTTATTCTGAGTGCTTTTTTTAGGGGCGCTTATAGGTTCTGTGTAAAAGAGAGTTGGGAAGTTTTCGTTGTGAAATTTGGGTTGGAGATAAAAAACTTTCTGAGACGGTTTTAGAAGTCGTGATGGGTAATTTAAACGCTCATAAATGCAAGTGGAAAATAGTAAGATTAATTTTAACTGCTTATATTAAGAATCTATTTGGATTTGTAAGATCTAGATAGGGCACCCTTACATCAGGTAGATTTTAATTTTAAATAAGATTAAATCTTTTTTAAACAATTAAGAAATTGCAAATTGCAGTATATAGGACTATAAATCCTGCATCCTTATATGGTTGTTAACAATTATTCTCTTTTTTCAATAGGGGAAGACCTGTTCTTTCACTAACAATTACCTTATATCCGTCTGGTAAATCACACGGTGTACCACTTTTCGGCGTCCTTTTACTAAAGAAATATATTGTTTGTAATTTATCACATTTCAGCATTATATCTTTTTTATACAACGTCCAATCTTTATATTTATATGGCATTTCAATCTCACAATTAGCATAGAGTAGTATTTTTATAAGATTTTGCAACCCGAAGAATCAATTAATAAAACAGTTAATTTGTATATACTCTATAATTGTCTTCCTTGGTACCTAGCCTAAAGGTGCACTTATTAATTGATTCCAAGAACGAATCTGGTTTTCTATCAGTTCTGCATTTCTTTTTCATATCTCCTCTCTTTGGATATAAACCAATACACCATATGTTATACTTTTAGTTTTCTAGTATATAAACATTATCCGTGATTTTTGCAATATGGACAATACAACCTAATACTTTTACCACCTAATGCACGCCAATTCAACAGACCATCCGTTACTGTTCTGTTTTGTTATGGTGGAAATATTTAAACAGAGTAATAAGTTTCAGAATATCAAAGCAAAATTTAATTATTCAAATGAAGTTTTATGCGATATATGTTGGAATAAATCCAGTTTATGAAAAATTATTTAAATGTAGTAGTTAGGTTCTGTGTAAAACTGTAGTGGGAATTTAGTAGTGGGTAAATAGTAGTGGTATCGAAATTATTAAGTATTTTTTATTCATAAGGGTTTGAAGAGAGTAAATGCCTAATTTATGTGAGGAATGTGGACATTTCTATGTAGACTATACAGAACCTAAAGATATTGGGAATAACATTCCGAAAAAAGCAAGTTCACCAAAACCCATACCCAAATATAAATGCATTCTTGGTCATAAAATAGCAAAAAGTACCGATGGTTGGGTTCCTCATACACCGAATTATACCTGCGAAGATTTTATAGAAAAATAATGTGTAATTTGTATTTACAAACAATTTTAAAACCACAGTATATTGTAATTGATGGTCTCCTCTTAATGCGTTGTCGCCAAAACTTCGCAGTAGACTACTTTTGAAGATGGAGTGTTCTACCAAAAAAGAGGAGACCGAAAAATAGTGAGGTAGAACTATGAGTGATTTAATTGGTTAGACAAACATGATATTCCATATTGGTATATCAGACAAGATTTTGATACATTTTCACCATCGTTACAAAAATATTTTATGAAAAGACCAGATTTTTTAATCTTAGTTCCAAACATAGGTTTTATATTAGCTGATACAAAAGAAAAAGAAATGGCAACAAAATCTGAAAAATTCTTAAACAAATGGAATACTTAACCTTTAATAATTGGAGACCAGGATTTATTTCAATAGGCTATGATGAGAGTTAATAATTAATAAAAAAATTATGAAAAAATATGTTATTCTCTAAATGCGGGAGTACGGTGATTGGTATCGGCTGATATCATATGATATATAGTTATAAGATATATATGAAGTTATAAATCACTCAGAAACATATCAGAATATTAATCAAGAAATCATCA
>JABAOH010007454.1_pt1 | contig 42252 bp, 28 predicted proteins | sample 7062181 | NCBI WGS metagenome assembly JABAOH01 (sample SAMN14538630, study PRJNA623070) | marine sediment metagenome | biome: marine biome [ENVO:00000428]; feature: marine pelagic biome [ENVO:01000023]; material: deep marine sediment [ENVO:00002113]; isolation source: pool of 5 deep marine... | reverse complement strand
TAAGCTGCTCATCCCGGTAATGCCCCAACTGTATGGCTTTAGCCGGACATTCCGCGGCACAAGCGCCACACCCCTGACATCGGGCAACTTCGATCTCGGCCTCTCCCTGGGCGTTGATTATGGGAACCTCGTAGGGACAGACCCGAACACAGGTGAGGCATGCCGCACACTTCTGGGCATCGACGGTGGCTACCACTCCTCCAACATCCATGGTTTTTCTCGAGAGGATAGTGCTGGCTCGGGCAACNNCCGCAAAGGTAAATGCCATCGGTGGGAAAGTCGACGGGCCGAAGCTTCACGTGGGCTTCGAGGAAAAAACCCTCCAGGGTTCGGGGTACCTTAAAGAGATTGGCCACCTCCTCACTCCCCGGCGCCGGAACCACTGCCTGGGAAAGGACCAGAAGATCCGGTTCCAGATTGAGGCCCTTCCCGAGGACGGGGTCCTCAACCCCGACCCGAAGTCTCCCATTATTCAGGGAAACCCGAGGGAGATTTTCCCAGTCATAGCGGACGAAGATCACCCCCCTTTTTCTGGCTTGGGTATAGAGATCCTCGTGAAACCCATATGTGCGGATATCCCTATAGAGGACGGTAACCGAGGCGCTGGGGTTTACCTCCTTCAGCCTGATGGCATTCTTCATGGCCACGCTGCAGCAGATTCGGCTGCAGTAAAAAGGGATACTCTCATCGTCGTTCCAGGGCCCAACGCACTGAACCATGACCAGCGATCTCAGCCCCTCTACCTCCTCCTGCCGGCGGGCGAGCAAGTCCTCCAATTCCTCTTGGGTTACTACCCTGGAATCAGTGTCCAACGAGTACGCCGCACCCCTGTATTCCACTCCTCCCGTAGCGAGAATCGTGGCGCCATGTTCGATGAGCTGTCGACGGGGGCTATCGGTCGCCTCCACTGTGGTCTTGAAGTTTCCCTTAAATCCGCCGGTCTCGGCAACCCTGTGACCCGCCAACACCTCGATCTGGTCATGTTCCATCACCCTATCGATGACGTGCTTGAGATACTCCTGTGGGTCTTGGCCATCGGCGGTGGCGTAAATTCGCCGCATACGGCCGCCCAACTCCTTATCCCTCTCGACGAGGGAGACCCGGTATCCCTGATCCGCTAGGTTCAATGCGGCGTTCATCCCCGCAACTCCACCTCCGACGACTAGACAGGATTGATTCACCCCGATGGTCTGCTGGTAGAGGGGAACAAGCCTCTGGGAGCGTTGCACTGCCATTCGCAGGAGGTCCTTTGCCTTTTGAGTCGCCTCCTCGGGCGTTCTTGTGTGTACCCACGAGCACTGGTCACGAATGTTGGCCATCTCAAACAGGTAAGGGTTGAGGCCACCTTCGCGGATGGTGTCCCTGAAGAGTGGTTCGTGGGTTCGGGGGGTACAGGAGGCAACGATCACTCGGTTGAGGTTAAACTCCTCCATTCGTTCCTGAATAAGCTTCAGGGAGTCTGCAGAACAGGTGTAGATGGTGTTCTCGGCATGGACGACCTCGGGAAGGGTTTTTGCATAATCGACCACTGCTTCAACATCCACCACGCCAGCGATGTTGGAACCGCAGCTGCAGATGAAGGCCCCGACCCTCGGCGCCTGCTTTGATACCTCGATTTCGGGTGGATAGTCCTTCTCCCGGGTCAGCGTTCCCCGAGCCTCCCCAATCATCGACAGGGCAGCAGCCGCGGCCCCGCTGCTTTGGGTGACGCTGTCAGGAATATCCTTGGGCTCTGTGAAGGCACCGCAGGCGAAAACCCCGGGACGCGTCGTTTCAACGGGATAAAACCCCTTGGTCAGACAGAATCCCCTCTCATCCAGTTCGATCCCCGCTACTTTCGCCAGTGGATGGGCATCGGTCAGGGATTCCATGCCCACGCTGAGGACGACCATATCGAACCGTTCCTCCGTCAACGCACTCCCCGTGCTCCGCTCGGGTCGATAGCGAATGAGGAGATCCCCCGTTTCCGGATCCTCTTCTAGGTCCGATATCCTGCACCGAATATACCGGATACCCGACTTCTTCCCCCGTTCGAAATACTCATCGAAGCCCTTTCCAAAGGCCCGCATATCCATCTGGAAGATGGTAGGCTTCAGTTCGCCGATGTGCTCCATGGCCAGCATGGACTCCTTGGTGGCATACATGCAGCAAACGGAGCTACAGTAGTCATGCCTCTGGTCCCTCGATCCGATACACTGGAGAAAGGCGATCCGCTTGGGCTCCCGATGGTCCGAAGGGCGAGCGATATGTCCTTGCGTCGGCCCCGAAGCGCTGAGCATTCGTTCGAATTCCATACTGGTCAGGACGTTCTCATACCGCCCGTAGCCGAATTCGGGTGAATGCTCCGGGTCATAGAGGGAGTATCCCGGTGAGAGGACGATCGCTCCCACACGGATCTCCTCCTCCACTGCCACCTGCTGGTGGTCGATGGCCTCGGCCTTGCAGGCCTCCACACACCGATAGCATTCCGAGCAGAGGCCACAGGAAAAGCAGCGAGCTGCTTCAGCCCGAGCTTGCTCCTCGGTCAGGGGTAATTCCACCTCCCTGAAATCCCTCGTCCGCTCCTCCACCGCCGCGGTTGGAATCTGGACCCGGGGCCTCAGATCTACCTCACCCCTTTCGACCTTCTCCCGAATCTCCTCGTCTGAAAGCTCAACGACGGGAAGGGGCAATTCCTCCCTGGGGGTGAGCAGCTCAACCTCCCGGAGATAACGATCGATGGAGAGCGCGGCTCGACGGCCATCGGCTATAGCCTCGATGAGGCTACCCGGCCCCTTGGCGGCATCCCCCCCGGCGAAGACGCCGGGTTTCGTGGTTGCCAGAGTCTTGGAGTCGACAATAAAGGTCCCACCAGGCGTAATCTCAAGATCCGTGCTCTCTTCAAGGAAGGAGGTCTCGGGGGCTTGGGCGACGGCCGCGATCATCGTATCGGCCGGTACGATGAACTCCGAGCCTTCAATGGGTAAGGGCCTTCTGCGACCAGATTCATCGGGCTCTCCCAGTTTCATTCGCACGCAGCGTATTCCGCTCACTTGGCCATCGGTTTCCAAGACCTCAACCGGAGCCGTTAGGACTTCAAGGTGGATCCCCTCCTTTTCCGCTTCATCGACCTCCCAGGGGTTCGCCGGCATTTCATCCCTGGATCGGCGATAGAGGATCCTCACTTCCTTAGCCCCCAATCGGAGTGCCGTCCGGGCGGCATCCGTAGCCGTGTTGCCACCGCCGATGACGATGGTCTTCTCACCAACCTTGGGGGCGATGGGGATGCCGAAGGCGATGATAAACTTATCCTCAAAGCCTTCCATTATGCCCGCCCTCTCGGCCAAGTTCACACCCTGGAGGAAGGGAACCCCGTGGTGAACCCCTCGCGCATCCTCGCCGGGAATCCCCAATTTCTGCGGTTCATGGGCCCCGATGGCGAGAAAGACGGCCTGATATCCCCCCTCCAGCAATCGATCGATATTCCTGATGGGGGTGTTCAGTTTGAGCTCCACCCCCAGCTTGAGGATTTCGTCGATCTCCCTCTGCAGTAACTCTCTCGGGAGCCGATATGCGGGGATTCCAACCCGCATCATTCCTCCGGCCACGGGCAAGGCCTCAAAAATGGTTACCCCGTACCCCATTCGGCCTAAATGGTGGGCTGCACTCAATCCCGCGGGGCCGGCTCCTACGATGGCAATCCTCTCCCCCTTTTTCTCTGGGGTCACTGCCTCCTCGCCGGACTCCTCTCGCTCCTCGGGATGTTCGTGGACCCAATCGGCCACGAAGCGCTTCAAGGCACAGATGGCCACGGGACTATCCAACTTTCCACGGTTACACTCGTCTTCGCAGGGGTGATTACAGACGCGCCCCACCGTCGCCGGGAAGGGGTTATACTGCTTCACCACTTCCAGGGCTTCCGCGAAGAGCCCTTGGGCAATGAGGGCAACATACCCCTGGGCACTGGTCTCGGCTGGACATCGATTCTTACAGGGGCTCGTTCCCAACTTGGTTACCAGGTACGTGTTGGGAACGGCCTGCGGATAGGGCCGAAAGATGGCTTTTCGATCGTCCAATCCCTGGTTGAATTCGTTGTGAAGGCTTACGGGGCAAACCGCCTCGCAATCCGTGCATCCGGTGCATTTTTCCATATCCACGTACCGGGGATGACGCCGGATTCGCGCCGTAAAGTTCCCGATTGATCCCTCCAGGGAGATCAGCTCAGCCGATGGGATGATATCGATATTGAGATGGCGCCCCGCCTCCACGAGCTTAGGGGAGATGATGCACATGGCACAATCATTGGTTGGAAACGTCTTATCGAGCTGGGCCATCTTTCCCCCAATGGCGGCAGAGCGTTCTAGGAGATAGACTTTTACTCCGGAATCCGCCAGGTCGAGGGCAGCCTGGACACCGGCAATACCTCCCCCCACTACAAGGGCAGCTCCCACAATTTTCTGCTCGTCGACCATGAAACCCCCTCGTCTCAAAAGGGATATACTAAAATCATACCTTCCCGTTTATTCCTGTCGCAAGTCCACCAAAAGATCCTACCTCAGCTTCGCCGCATCTAGATACCTTTGCATTCGATCCTCTGCCCCGATGGGGATGATGTGGATTCCCTGACAGAGGTCCCTGAGCCCCCTTATCAGGTCAGCGAAAATCTCTCGGCTTGCCTTTTCCTTGTCGGGAGCCCTGGCCAGCTTCTCGATGATATGATTGGGAACCAGGTTGGGCTTAACGTAACGGTTTATGAAGTGAGCCATGCTCGGTGACCTCACCAGGATCACCTCGGCGATAACGGGAACCCGAAAGGATTCTATGGACTTCAAGAATTTCTGGAAGACATCCAGATCGAACACCGGGGTGCTCAGGAAATAATGGGTTCCCAAATTGATCATTTGCTCCATCTCCTTGAGCTCCAGATCAGGAACCTTTTTTCCCCAGCCGGATTCTAACCCCGAACCGATGCAAAAGTCCGGCTTCACTTCGGTTTCCCTCCCCGAAATATCACGGCCCTCCCGCAAGTTTTCTATGACTGAAAATAACTTCCCCGAATCGACGTGAAAGAACATCAGTTCCTGGAGGCTGTCCCCTGTGATGCGGTAATCCTCGGTGAACGCGAGGACGTTTTCGATCCCCGCCTTCGCGGCGGCAAGGAGATGGGACTGTATTTCCAGCCTATTCTTCTCCCTCGTGGCGGTTTGAAGGATGGGGTCATACCGATTCTCCTTGAGAACCGTGCAGGTCCCCAGGGAATCCGAAACCATCCCCTCAACCTGAAACTCCGGCACGATGAACCCATCCACGCGCCCCCGCACTCTCTCGATGTTCCGAAGGACCTCCTCCACACCAGTCCCAATGGGGGGTTGAATCTCCGCCGTGACCACAAACTGCTTCTTTTGCAAACGATCCTTCAATGTCTCCATTTCGCCCTCCTGTCTGGCATGGCCACGAGGCCATGAGAGGTCCCCTGAGGATCATCCCTTGAGCCCGAGGAGCTTTGCCACCTCCTCCCTGAGCTTAGGCAGAGGAAGGGGCTTGGAAAAACACGCGTCCGCCCCATACTCCTCCATTTTCCGGTAAGCCTCCTCGTCAAGGTAGGCCGAAAGCACCACGATCTTCGTATCCTTCGTCTCAGGGTCATTCTTGATTCTCTTGCAGACCTCATATCCGTTGATGTCGGGCATCATGATATCCAAGATGATCAGATCCGGCTTGAAATGGCTCACCTGAATACCTGCCTCAAAACCATCCGATGCCGAGATGAGCTCGTATCCATACTCATCCTCCTCTAACGCCTGGACAATGGTCTCCACGATAATCTTATCGTCATCCACTACGAGGATCTTCTTCTTCACTTCTTCGCCGGTCTTCTCAAAGGCTGGCATCCCTCTTTCCCTGAGAAACTGATCCAAGTCTTCCTTTTTGATCCGACGATGTCCCCCCACCGTCTTATAGGATTTGATATGTCCCGCCTCTATCCAGTTGATGATAGTCTTTGGAGAAACCCTGCAGTACTTACTCGCCTGAGAAACGGTGAGCACATCCATTGGCATAGCCTCCTTTTTCGGTTTTTATAGTATTTTTAGAATATACCGTATTTATAGATATTATAAAATATGCAGATTGTCAAGAAATAAATTGAGAAAACCGACTTTGGTGGGGTAAAGGGAAGAAAATGGTTTTCAGGCGGTTGGGAGGATGACGGAAAAGGTTGAACCCCTTCCCTCCTCGCTTTGCACCCGGATCTCCCCTCCGTGGTCCTTAATGATACCGTAGCAGACGGAGAGTCCCAGACCTACCCCCTTCACTTCCTCCTTGGTCGTAAAGAAGGCCTCGAAGATCTTATCCCGTATCTCCTGGGGGATCCCCATCCCGGTATCCTTGATGTTTATGATAATCCTTTTATCCTCCCCCATGGTTTCCAATGAGAGGATTCCTCCTTGGGGCATGGCTTCCCTGGCATTTCTGATGATATTGAGGAGGAGCTGCCTCAGTTGGTTGGTGGAGCCCATCACCTTCGGGATCTCCTCTGCAAATCGCATTTCGATTTCGATGTTCGCCTCCCTCATCTGCTTATCGATTAACAGGACAATGCTCTCCAGCAGCTCATTGACATCGACAGGCCGGCGGACCTCTTCCTCCGGCTTTGAGAAGCTCAGCATACTTCGCAACATGTCTGAAAGCCGTTGCGTTTCGGAAAGTGACATTTCCAAGATCTTCCTCCTCTTGCTTTCGGGGGAAATCTCCGTCTTCAAGAGCTCCAGGGTGTTCATAATGCCGTAGATTGGGTTGTTCAACTCGTGAGCGATCTGGGAAGTCAGCCGCCCCATGGCCGCCAGCTTCTCCGATTGCGTGAGCTGTTGTTGGGTCTCACGTAACTTCTCCTCCATTTTGAGCCTTTCCCGAAGGTCCTTAAAAATCCCGATGCTGCAAATCTCATTTCCCTGGTCGTCATAGATGAGCGAGGCGGAGAGATCCCCGTCGACCCATTCCCCCGATTTGTCGCGGAGGACGATCCTCAACGAATCCAATTTCCCCACCCCTCCGTAATCAGGCCTCCGCATCTTCTTCATCACTCCCCTGGCTCCCCCTGGGGCATAGAGTTGGCGGATGTTCATCTTGTTGATTACTTCCTCAGACTGATAGCCGAGAATTCTCTCCGCACCCGCATTGAATATGAGGATATTTCCCTTCATATCGGTCACGATAATGCTGTCGACGGAACTCTCGATGAGGTTAGTCAAAAACTCGTTCGCCTCACGGAGCTCCCGCTCCATCGTCTTCCTTTGGGAAATATCGATGTTGAGCCCCTCATATCCGATTACCTCTCCATCGATGCCTTTCAGGGCAATGGCCGTCAAAAGGATAGTGATTGTCTCCCCCTCTTTCTTCTTGAAATCCACCTCAAAGTCCTTTACGAACCCCTCTTTTTCAATGAGCTTCTGAAATCGCATTCTATCTTTTGGATTGACGTAGAGCTCTCTGGCGATATCGATTTCCAGGAATTCCTCCTTATCCTCATAGCCCAACATATCCACCAGGGCTTGGTTGCAGTCCAAGAACCTCCCCTTCTTGCTGCTGATAAACAGGCCGTGTCTCACGCTCTCGAAGAGGTTTCGATACTTCTCCTCCGAGGCTCTCAGGTCCCTTTCAAACCGCTTTCTCTCCGTGATATCTCGCAAGTAGACATAGGTATTCATCCTTCCCACTTCAGGCCTGGCGATGGTGATGCAGACCTCGGCCTCCGTGGTCTTACCACCAGCCGTGAGGACATCCATCTCCGTGCAGACACGCTTGCTCTCGTCCAACCCAACTTGATCATGCATCTCCGCCAGGAACTTCCTGTCCCTTGCATTCAGAAGCTCGGTAAATTTCATCCCCAATAACTCCTCGTTCAAGTAGCCGATCAGCTCCGTGGCCATGGAATTGGCAAATATGATTCGATTCCCCTCGTCCATCACAATAATCCCGTCGTCTCCCATCTCCGAAATCTTCTGGAACCGCCTGGTCGCTTCCCGTATCCTCCCCTCCATCGTCTTTCTCTCGGTCACATCGATGATCAACCCCTCGTAGCCGACAATTTGATCCTCTTCATCCCGGATGGCATGAGCCGTAAGGAGCGCGGTTATTGTACGCCCATCTCTCGTCTTGAAATCGACCTCATAATCCTTCACGAAGCCGTTCTTTTCAACCATGTCTTGAAATGTCCTCCGGTCACCCGGGTTCACATAGAGATCCTTAGCGATGTCGATCTTCAGAAACTCCTCTTTGCTCCCATAACCCACCATATCCAGAAGGGCCTTATTGCAATCGAGAAACTTTCCCCTCTTGGTACTGATGAAAATGCCGTGTTGGACATGTTCAAAAAGGCTCCGATACCTCCTTTCGGAATCCCTCAGCTCGCGCTCAAAATGCTTTCGCTCCGTAATATCCCTCACATAGGCGTACGTCTTGATTTCCCCTTTTCCTGCCTTCGCTGTCGCTATGCAGACCTCGACTTCCTTGACCCGATGACTGTCCAAAACGAGCTCCATTTCCGTACAGACCTTTGGGCCGCTTTGTTCGCTCTTTGAGAAGAGATCTTCCAGGAATCGGACTCCTTCTTGGGTGAGCAAACCCTTGAAATCCTTTCCGATAAGATTATCCACGGGTATATCCGTAATGACGGAAGCCATATTGTTGGCGAATTCTATCCGGTCCGATTGATCCAGTACGAAAATCCCGTCGTTTCCCAATTCGGCTATGGCACGAAACCTTTCCGTATCATCCCGGATCCCTTTTTTAGCCATTTTCCCCATTTCTTCCTCAGTAATAAAAGACATCAAGAGAATGCATTACATCTTACGCCCGATTTCGGCATGTGTCAAAGGAGAAGTTGTCATATCCATATTGATAGATCAAACGTTATTTTATAGCAATTTCCCCTCTTCTGCAAAACATTCGTCAATTTCAACAAGATTCTGGGACTATCAAACAGAGATTGAGTTCAATTGGTTCTGTTAGGTTGAATTGGCCACCTTGTTTGCGAAATCCTCGATCAGAAGACGAGGGTCAGTACTGATATCATGGAAAATATGACACTTTTTCGGCGGAAAAGGAGAGACGTAGTTGCAAAATGTCACTTTCCACACTATGACTTCAAGTTCTGAATGGTCGAATGGAATGTCCAATGACTTCTCCGAAAGTTACTCAATGCTGGCCTGCTCAGGAGATCTGTGGAAACCCATCTCGAATCAAATTCCAATGGCCTTGAGATTATAAGATCTTCGGATCCCCATTATCGCACGGACGTCCGTCTTTTTGACCATTAAATACAGGGATTTCTGGAAGATTCCCTTTTTGCCTGTTTCTCATTCAAGTTCATCCGGTTCACGTGGTTTGTTTGTTCTATTTGGTCCGTTTGATTTATTTAGCTTATCTGGTTTATCTCGTTTATTTGGTTTCTTGAATGTTTCCCTGCACCCTCGATAGGGATACCACTTCTTCAGCAGATTTACGCTCAGGAAGAACGGAGCATTTTTACATTTAATTAGTTTTATTCTATATATATTTCAAAGTATTATATGAATATATTTAATCTTATTTCTAATTTTACAATCGACCAGCAATGGATCTTCTCCGGAGAGCTCACCCTCGTTATTCCCCACTTTGAAGCCTACCGTGCGCGCAACAATGAGAAGGGATAGATCTCAAGAGTTATATGAGACTATTTTTTTGACACCTCGGTTGGCTTATGATATGAGTTTGTCGCTTATTTGGGACACATCGACGATCACAAGCAGGAGGGATGACAGTGGCATGGTCTGAATTCCGACGTACCGGTCTCACTTGCCGTGACTCTCGTTGTGCCGGTGGCTACACCCTTATCACCCCCATTGGCGGAAATTCTACGTACCTTCTCGACGCGGAAGGACGGATTGTTCACGGTTGGACGGCTCCTGCCTTTCAGCCAGGCTACGGCTATCTCCTCCCTGGACGCTCCCTGGACGCCATCTCCTCGCATGCCCGGTCATTTGACCCGGCCGGCATAGTTGGAGGTTAGTATGGTAGAGGGTGTTTCAAAACGTATAAGGTTTGATGACCTAAAACTATTTTGCCGGCAGGCCTACATGAAAGCTGGAGTTCCCGAGCGGGAGGCCTGTATCGTGGCCGACCTGTTGGCCAGGGCCGATCTTCGTGGGGTTGAAACGCATGGGGTCACCCGGCTTCCCATTTATATCCTGAGACTGCAGAAAGGTTATGTCAGGAGTCAGGTCAATCTGGCGTATCTCAAGGACAAAGGCCCCGTGGCCTATGCCGAGGCCCATGGCTCAATGGGGCATGTTGTGGCACATATCGCCATGCAGCATACCATCCAAAAGGCAGAAAAATTTGGGATAGGGTGGATTTCCGTCAAGGACAGCGGACACTTTGGTGTGACTGGACTTTTCCCGATGATGGCCACCAAGAAAGACTTAATTGGATATGTTTGTTCTAACTCCGGCCCGATGATGGCTCCTTTTGGTGGGAGGGAGAAGATTATTGGCAACAACCCTCTATCCTATGCCTTTCCCGCGGGTCAATATCCACCGGTGGTGGTAGATTTCTCCTGCAGTGTGGTCTCAGCAGGAAGACTCATTCTAGCTCGCAAGAGAGGTGAGAAAATCCCATTGGGTTGGGCCGTTGACAAAGACGGGTTGCCCACTGAGGACCCTCACGAAGGCTATCAGGGTGGTGGTTCTCTGGTTGCAGTGGGAGGGCATAAAGGTTACGGTCTGGCCCTGAGTCATGAGATGTTAACGGCCATATTGACGGGTGGCAAATGGACGCGGAATATCAAGCGCCTTTATGAAGAAGATAAGACCGGGATCCAGGGTACCTGCCATTCATTTATGGTCCTGGACCCGGATTGTTTCATCGGTGGGGAGGGGTTCAAGAAGGAAATGGATCGGTATATCAAGAGCATCAAGGAGAGCGGAAAGGCCAAGAATGTCAATGAGATTTTGATGCCCGGTGAGCCTGAATTCAAGACCGAGACACAACGCTTGAAAGACGGCATCCCTCTGACACCAAATACAGTGAAAGAGCTGACAGTGCTGAGTAAATCGCTTGGGCTTTCCTTGCCATTGATGGAATGAAAATCAACCTGGGCCAAGAAAAACAAATGGATGGAGGTAAAGATCATGGGGTGGTCACCTTTTCGCCCGACAGGGCTAACCTATCGAGACTCTCGTTCTTTTGGAGGATACACTTTGATAACGCCCATTGGCGGTGATGCCGTTTACCTCATTGATGAAGGCGGATGTGTGGTCCATCAATGGAGGACGCCTCATTTCCAACCAGGCTATGGGTATCTGCTCCCGGGCGGCAAGCTTCTTGTACGTGGCCAACCCCTTGTGGAGACCGGAGTGGGTGTCGGAGAGCCCGCCGGCAGAGCAGACATCTTATTGGAATTGGGCTGGGACTCCAATCAGGTCTGGCGTTGGGAACATGAAGGATTTCACCATGACATGTCCCGATTACCAAACGGTAATACCTTGGTAATCGTATGGGAGTTAGTGCCCGGGGAACTGGTGAAGAAAATCAAGGGCGGGTACCCCCCGGAGCAAGTGGAGCAGATCACCAGCGACAAAGATTTCATGTCATTTATCCTGCAGGGTGTGGGTGTTGGCGGTCGGCCACGACTGAAGGGAATGTTGACGGACGCCCTGTGGGAGGTCAGCCCGGCGGGTGAGCCGGTCAATATCTGGCACGCCCATGAGCATTTCGATCCTGAGGTCGACACGCTCTGTCCGATCGATTTTCCCTTCGAATGGACGCACCTCAATGCGGTCGAATTGACCCCAGAGGGCGATGTATTGATCAGCTCCCAGAAATTGGACAAGATCATGAGAATATCCTGGCCAGAGGGTGAGGTTCTCTGGAAATGGGGGGGTCTGGGGCGCATGAGTCACCAACACGACCCGACCATTACCCCGGATGGTACCCTCCTGGTTTTTGACAATGGCACGAAACATCCCCCTATTGCACGATCCCGTGTCATTGAAGTCGATATGAAAACAGACCAGATCATATGGCAATATGTCCCTTCGCCTGTCTTCAGTATGTTGAGCTTACACATTGCAGGGGCAGAGCGGCTTGCCAATGGCAACACGTTGATCTGTGAGGGAGAGAGTGGCCGTGTCTTCGAGGTGACCCGAAATTGTGAGATCTGCTGGGAGTGGAACAGCCCCTTTGTGTATAACTTCAAAGGGGTTCAGGCGGTCATGCTCTTCCGAGCCCACCGTTATGCCGCTGACGGCCCCGAACTGCGAGGACGGCATCTGGATGCAACGGGCTACGCAGAGCTGAATCGTAAACTAGGCCTGGACAAATAGACCCCTGGCCTGCTTCCTCGAGGGTTGCGGGTATTCCCGCCAACAGGTTAAAATGAAGAAACTTCACCTCCACTCATAACCTACCCTCATCTTGACGGGGAGAGAATAGATATGTCCAATGGATATATGGGAAAGATTCTGAGGGTTGACCTCACAACCCGCCAAGCCCGCGAAGAGCCGTTAAACGAAGATTGGGCTCAGAAGTACATTGGTGGAACCGGATTGGCAACTCGTTATCTGTACGAAGAGATAGGGCCATCAACCAAACCGACCGACCCCGATAATCCCACCATCTTCATGACCGGCCCCCTTGGCGGGACGCCGTCCATTACCTCGGGACGGCATCAGGTCGTTTCGCTGTCGCCCCTCACGGGAATCTTCGGGGAGTCCGATGCCGGCGGCACCTGGGGAGACCAGCTCAAGAAGACCGGCTTCGACGGCATCATATTCACCGGAAAATCTTCCCACCCAGTCTACCTCTGGGTCCATGACGGTCAGGCCGAAATTCGACCCGCAGACCGCGCCTGGGGGTTGGACGTCTTTGAGGCGGACTCGTTTCTCAAGGAGGAAACGGATTCCAAAGCAACAACGGCCTGCATAGGCACCGCAGCCGAGCGCGGGGCGCTCATCGCCAGCGTTATGCACGACGGCCCCCATGCTCGGGCGGCTGGCCGGTGTGGATTGGGTGCAGTCATGGCCGACAAGAAGTTGAAAGCGGTGGTCGCCCGTGGGACGGGTAAGGTATCCATGGAAGACGCTCAAGCGCTGAAGAAACTCGTCCGCGCCCACGCACGTATCTGTGCGGACCGGCTCAAGGATATGCGTACGTATGGCACTGCCCGGAGGGTCCAGGCCAGCGAGCAGATCGGGAGCATGCCGATCCAGAACTTCAAATATCCCCGCAGGTGGCAGGAGAGCGCCGAAAAGATTTCCGGGCCTGCCTTCGCCGAAAAGGTGATCATAAAGCCCTACTTCTGCGGGGGCTGTGTTATCGGCTGCGGGAACACGGTCCAGGTCAAGGAGGGACCGTACAAAACCGTGGTCGGGGCTGGTCCGGAATACGAAACCATCAATATGCTCGGGGCCAACTGTTTAGTTGACCACCTGGAGGCACTTTGCCTGGCCAACGAGTTGTGCAATCGGTACGGAATTGATACCATCGAAACGGGCAGCTTGGTGGCCTTCGCCATGGAGGCGTATGAAAAGGGCCTGATCACTTCCTCCGATACCGGCGGTGTCCCCCTGGACTGGGGCAGTGTCGAGGCCATGTTGGAAACCGTCCGGATGATCGGTGAGGGAACCCATGTCGGAAGGCTCCTCAACCGGGGATTGACCTATGCCGCCAGTCGCATCGGCGACGACGCAGAGGAGCTCACCATGCAGGTAAAAGGCCTGGCCGTTCCAGCCCACGATCCGCGAGCCTTCAACGGTTTGGCCTGCTCCTACGCCACCTCCAATCGCGGCGCGCACCATACCTCGGGACAAACCCATCTTTACGAACACAGGCTCACGGTCCCTGAGATCAACCACGAACCGCCGGGACGTTTTGTGGTGGAGGGCAAGGGGGCCCTGGCCGCCCTGACGCAGAACATCATGAATGTCCTTGATTCCATTAAGAGCTGCAAATTCGCCCAGAACGGTGGGTGGACCATCGGTCCGGTGACCGAGGCCTTCCATCACGTCACCGGGAGATCCGACACCGTTGAAGATCTGATTACCCACGGGGAACGTGCGTTCAACGTGAAACGGATGATCAACGTCGATCGGGGGATACGGCGAAAGGACGACACCCTGCCCAAGCGATTACTGACGATGGCCAAGACAGCTGAGGGCTACACACTTAACCTACCTCCCCTTGAACGGATGCTGGATGAGTACTATGAGGTTCGGGGTTGGTCCCAGGACGGGGTCCCTTTGCCCCAGACCCTTGACAGGCTCGAGATACCATAACACCTGCGAAAGGGAATGTGGATACGACTGCACCCTCCATTTGGTGACGGAAAAACGTGGGAAGAAATTGATTTCCAGGAACCGGTCAGTGTCGGTGAGCTGGTGAAACATATCGTGGCGACCCATCCTCAATTACGCCCATACCTTCGCAGCACCCCCGAAGAGACCTTTCATCACTTTATTCTGATCCGGGAGGACCATGTCCTCACGGGCGATGACAAAATCGAGCCAGAGGATCGCATTGTTGTCATGATGCCTTTGGCTGGCGGATAAGGGAGCCGAATGTGATAAACGTCTTAAATACATTTGGATAGGAGGTGGCCCATGCCTAACGGTTTTTGGGGACGAATACTCAGAGTTGACCTGACGAGGGGCGGAATAAGCGTGGATGAACACGATGAGAAGTTTTACCGGACATATTTGGGCGGACGTGGCATCGTTGCCCACTACTTGTTGAAGGAGGTGCCTCCCGGGTGTGACCCCCTCGGCACAGAGAATGTTTTGGTCTTCGCGGCCAGCGTATTAACGGGAACGGCAATTCCGGGTACCGCACGAAACAGCGCGGGAGCCAAATCTCCGCTTACCGGAGCCTATGGTGAAGGCGAAGGTGGTGGCGACTGGGGGGTGAAACTTCGCTGGGCTGGCTATGACGGCCTGGTCATTACCGGCCAATCCCAAAAACCGGTGTACCTGTGGATCAATAATGAAACGGCTGAGCTCCGTGATGCCTCAAAGGTTTGGGGTCTGAAGGCGTACGAAGCCCAGGAGGCGATCCGCGAAGAAGTAGGAGACAGGCGGGCAACTGCAGCAATGATTGGCCCTGGTGGAGAACGCGTGATCAAGTATGCGTGTATTGCCCTTGGCCTGCACGATTTCATTGGTCGTGCCGGAATGGGAGCAGTCATGGGTTCCAAGAAGTTGAAAGCCATAGCCGTCAATGGCAAAGCACGGCCAGAAGTTGCTGATAAACAAAGCATAACAGCAGTTACCAAATGGCTCCGGAACAATTATGAGGCGTCTCTAGGGACCATGACCGATATGGGCACTGCTCGCGTTCTCCCCGTCCTCAATGCCGCTGGCGGCTTGCCGACCCATAATTTTCGTGACGGCAGTTTTGAAGGGTATGAAACGCTATCTGGGCGATATATGACGGATACCATCCTCGTTGATCGAAAGAGTTGTCCCACCTGTCCGGTACACTGCAAACGAGTAGTGGAGGTTGACGAAAAAGGCATGACCGTCAGCCGCAGGTACGGCGGACCTGAATATGAGACACTCAGCAGTTTCGGGTCCAACTGCGGAATAAGCGATATCAAGGCCGTGGCGAAGGCAAACGAGATCTGCGACGAGAATACGCTCGACACCATATCAACGGGTATGATGATCTCCGGCGCCATGGAATGTGCGGAGAAAGGCCTATTCCCCCGAGATTTGATCAAAGACCTCGACCTGCGCTTTGGTTCGACCGAGGGCATGTTAGGTCTCCTCACCCAGATCGTTAATCGCCAGGGTCTGGGAGACATTCTAGCCGAAGGGCCCAAGGGCCTCGAGGAGAAGCTTGGCAAGGAAGCAGCTTCTTGCTTCCACCATGTCAAGGGACAGCCGGTTCCCCTTCACGAACCTCGCTGGAAAACGGGCCTGGGCCTGGGATACGCGCTCTCACCCACAGGCGCCGAGCACGTCGCTAACATGCACGACCACCTCTTCGCCAGTGAGGAAGCTCCAACATTCGCGGGGGCACAGAAGATGGGCATTTTGGATCCCGTGGACGCCCTTGAACTCAGTCCGGCAAAGGCTCGGCTCTGGGTCTATATGACGCTTGCCAGGTCGATAAGTAACAGCACCTGCGTATGTGTCTTCATGCCTTACAGCCCCGACCAGATAACGGATCAAGTAAAAGCCGTCACGGGGTGGAATATGACTCACTGGGAATTACTCAAGGCCACCGAGCGTGCTCTCAACATGGCGAGGGCCTTCAATGCCCGGGAGGGTTTTCGGTCAGATGAAGACATGTTACCCGATCGTTTCTTCGAACCCCTCGAGGGTGGGGCACTCGAGGGGAAGTCCATAGACCGCCACCAGTTCTTGGAGACGCGAAAACTGGCCTATGACATGCTTGGCTGGGATCGCCAGACCGCATGGCCAAAACGCTGGAAGCTCTATGAACTCGGATTGGACTGGTTGGTGGAGGAACTGGAAAAACACGGATGTCTGATAGATTGATGGACCCCCAAAACATCCCGCAAGGAAAGGGCGGGCCGTTGGTAACGGTTCGGGTCAAACTCTCCGGCTTCCTCTCTTCTCTTGTCTCGGAATCGGAATTCGAAGTTGAGGTTGAAGCGCGTTCAACAGTGGCGGACCTCATCGGTATGTTGACCAAAAGGTGTGGCGACCCTCTCCGCGAGGCAATCGTTGACCGGAAGGGGAGACTTCACGGGGGCATCGTGGTCATGCTCAACAGGCGAACAGTTATTCCCCGGGAGATAGCCAAAACCGTAATACATAGCGAAAGCGAGCTTACCATCTTGCCCCTTGTCGGTGGGGGATAGAGAAAGGTTCCAAGAATAACTGCAGTTTCTTGACTTTAGTACGGAGCATTTTTCTATTCTTCATAATCGAACACCCATGTTCCTTTCTTACGTTGGTTCGCGGTCTGTTGCCCAAATTCCCTTCCGCTCCCTGAAAAGAATTTTTGACCATTCTAGAGTTCGCTTCACTGAAAATTCAAAACTCGCCTTTCAGGCTCAAACATCGAATTTTCGGCCGTTCCGCTTCACTGAGAATGGTTACCAAAAATTCTTTAATGTCGGCTACAGGAAACTCGGGCAAGGACCTGCTCCGAAGTGATCCCTCTCCAGCAAATTTCGCTCAAGGACAACGGTGCCCGCTAGAAACTAGGGAATTCCCAAAAGAATGATGCTCCTCGTGGGCGGGGTCTCCATGGCAATTCGCTAGGATCTATTGGCGAAACCATTCCAACCAATGCTAGAAGGAATTTCTGTTTAGGCGGAAACTCTCTTGGATGTTTGTCTATTTCTCGGTTCTCGGGGGTCATTGACCGCATTGGTGGGGCGCTTTCCCTCAATAGCCATGAGAACCTGCTCGGCCGCCGTTTTTCCCATGTTATACCTGGAGACATCGTTCCAGCCGGAAATGTGGGGTGTGGGAAGAATGAGGGGGTGCTCCAAGATCCTGCGATCTTTGAGGGGTTCCTGGCCGAAGACATCAAGGGCTGCTCCCGCCAACCGTCCATGATCCAGGGCATCAAGAAGAGCTGCCTCAACAATGAGGTCACCTCGGCCCGTGTTGATGAGGTATGCGCTCGATTTCATTTTTGCAAGCTCTTTTTTTCCGATCATGCGCCTCGAATTTTCGGTCAAGCGGGCATGCAAGGTGAGGATGTCCGCTTTCGAGAGGATCTCATCCAGATCTCCCCTCGATACCCCTTCCCCCTCGAAGAGCTCATCGGGGACAAACGGGTCGTATGCCCAGACTTCCATTCCAAAACCCCTTCCAAGCCGGCCGACCCTTTGACCGATGCGACCAAATCCAATGATTCCAAGGACTTTTCCCTTGAGCTGGATGCCGACAAACTCGTCCTTCCGCCAGCCCCCAGCCCGGACGTTAATGCAGGCGTCATGGATGTGACGGACCAGGGATAGAATGATACCAAATGTGAACTCGGCCACGGCATCGGAATTCACTCCGGGCGCGTTCGCAACATAAACTCCATGTTCCGAGGCTGCAGCCATATCCACGTTGTCATAACCCGTTGCGAAAAGGGCCACGCCTTTTAGCTTTGGAGATCTCTCGAACACCTCTTTTGTCAAGGGCTCAAGGCCGTATATGAGGCCGTCCGCATCCTGCAATTCCTTCAAGAACAACCCTCTATCAAACCCGTCCGGCAGGATAACGACCTCGCAGTCGTTCTCCTCGAGCGTATCGATGGCTTTCCGATACCTACCCGTCACCAGGACGACCTTTGGCTTGAACCCTGCAGTCCGAGTGCGCATTCTCGGCCCCTCACTAGGTGTTCCCCTCTTTGGCAAGGGAAAACAGTAAGGCAGCTGTGGTTCTTATGGCTTTGGTGTAAACATCGAGCAGCAGGTTTTCATTGGGAGCATGGAAGTTGCTCTCGTGGGATTGCGCATAGGGGACCTTGAAGCAGGGCAATCCCAGGACGTTCCCAAAAATGTGGGTAGGATCACTCCCGCCCATGGATGGAACCAGAAGGGGATCTTCATCAAATCCTTGTTTAACCGCGTCGATGATCGTTCGCGTAAAGGGATGATCCAAAGACGAACGGAAGGGTGGAACTTGGGTTTTTACAGTGATGTCGAAATCTCCCAGGTGCGCCTTGTTCATGCAATGATCCTTTACTTTCTCCAGGATATGCTCGGGTGTTTGATTCACCACGAGCCGCATGTCAATGATCGCTCTCGCCCGTGAGGGGATGATGTTGATCCCCTCCGCTTCCCTGGTTCCGGCGAAGAAGCCCTGAATGTTTAGGGTGGGCCAGAACATGAGCCTTTCAAGGGGATGGTCTCCTGGGCTTTTTTCGAGCGCTCTCAAGTCCAGCTCCTGACGGAAAGCCTCCTCCTCAAAACCCATCCGGTCCAGTGCCTCTCGCTCCGAAGGGGTGGGAAAAATGATATCGTCGTAAAACCCTTCGATCAGAACCCGTCCGTCCTCTCCCTTCATGGTTTCCAACAGATGGATGAGGGACCACGCGGGGTTTGGTACCAACCCGCCGTAGCCACCGGAATGCACGTCCCGTGATGGGCCTCGCGAGGAAACCTCTATTTTAAGGATTCCCCGGACACCGAAATTGATGCCGGGCTTTTGGCCGAATGGCATAGTCCCGTCGGATGAGTACATGAGGTCCGCTTCCAGTAATTCCCTGTTGTTTGTTACGAAGGCTTTCAGGTTTTGACTGGCGATCTCTTCCTCGCCCTCGAATAGAAACTTCACATTCACCGGGAGCCTTGCTTCCAGGGCAAGGACCGATTCAACTGCCTTCACGTGGGCATACAGCTGACCCTTGTCGTCCCCGGCACCTCGTCCGTACATTCGGCCCTTGCGTATTTCGGGTTTAAAGGGAGGGGAGACCCAAGCATCCAGGGGCTCAGGTGGCTTTACGTCATAATGGCCGTAAATCAGCACGGTAAGTCCTTTCTCAGGACCGGGGGCTTCGCCATAGACTACCGGGAATCCACCAGTTTCCAGAATCCTCGTCTGTACCCCGGACTTCTCCATCAGTTCTTTGAGCACCGATGCGCAATCCTCGACCCCTTCTCCCGTTGTGCTATTACTTGGCTGTCTTACCAGTGAAGCGAGCTCATCGATAAAGCGCTCCTGGTGTGATCGTATGTAATCGAAAATCCCTTCCATTTGATGGCCCCTCACGTAAGGATCCTCCCCTCTGATGGATGTATCTAGATCTTTGTCATGATTATACGGCGCGACTCTTTCTCACCATGATTCGCACTGAAGGGAGATTTCCCTTTCACAAAACTTCCCGTTTTCTGGGTACACCGCTTGGCCATAGGAAAGACTATCGGCTCCGTTCTCCTAAATACGGAAAACGAGTTTTGGAAAGACCTGAAACGTGACTCGGTGCGGGCCAAAAAATCCACGGGGGGAGGAAAGAAGTGAGTTATGCAGTATCAACCATTATAATGTGCAGGCCAGTTCAAAACCCTCCCTCACGGCAGAGACGGCCTGCCTTACTTCAGAGGCATCCCCGATAACGTGGACCTCTTTGAAAATCCGTCGGAGATTCTGCACAACCGCCTGATCGGACGTGAACCCTAAGGCGAGGACGACATTGTCAATCCCTTCGATGGTCTGTTCCTTGCCGCCCTTTTCCACGACGACTGATCCCTTCTTTATCCTCTTCAAGGTGGTGCTCGTTCTCAGGTCCACTCCGACTTCCTCCAGCCGCTCGAAAAGAACGGGCTTGGTGTTTTTCGGCACGTCGGAGCCGACCTCTCCAAGCATCTCGATGACTATGACCTCTTTCCCCTGGCGAGCAAGGTGATCGGCCACCTCCAGACCGACCTCTCCTCCCCCGGCCACGAGAATCCTCTGGCCGATCTTCAGGTCCTTCGCCAAGACATCCACGGCCTGGATGACCCTTTCATCGTCAATTCCGAGTATGTCCGGGTGAAAGGGAAAGGCCCCGGTCGCTACTACCACCACATCAGGGCTTTCGCCTGTTATCCTTTCGGCTGACGCTTCCTCATCCAAGAGGATCTTGACGCCGCTTTTCTTCAAGGCGTGCTTCCAATACGTCAAAAGCCTCTGGAAGTCGTCTTTTTTCCCACTAGGCAGGGAGGCCACGTAGAAATTACCACCGAGCCGCGGTCCCTTCTCGTAGAGGGTCACCTCATGACCCCTCGCCGAGGCCGTCAAGGCAGCCTGGATGCCAGCGGGTCCTCCCCCCATAACGGTAACCTTCCTCTTCTTTTCGGCGGCCTTCACTTGAGTACCCGCCTCGTAGCCCGTGGTGGGGTTGGAGATGCAGCTTGAGAAATAGGTGATATGTCGCCCGATACAGCCTGAATTACACCCGATGCATGGGATGATCTCTTCGAACCTCCCTTCCTTGACTTTGATGGGAAAATCCGGATCGGCCATGAGCTGCCGACCCAGGGCAATCACATCGACCTTTCCCTCCCTGAGAACCTGCTCGGCAAATTCCGGATCCACGATCCGGCCCACGCCAATGACGGGGATATTGACGGCTTCCTTAACCTCGGCTGCAAGGGGAATGAGGTGCCCCTGGGGCATGTAATAAGGCGCGGTGGCATCCTTGTATACCGAGATGTGCAAGGCATCGGCTCCCCTCTCCTCCAGGGCCTTAGCCAGGATCAGGGCATCCTCCAGGGGAATTCCCGTATCCTCGAACTCTCCCATGGAGAATCGACAAACGATGGGATAATCTTCTCCAACCGCCTCCCTCACGCGGGTCAGAACCTCGAGGGGAAACCGCATTCTGCCCTGGATGTCCCCTCCATAGGCATCATCCCTCTTGTTCATGTGGCTCGTCAGAAAGGAGCTCATCAGGTAGCTGTGAGCCATGTGGAGTTCTATTCCATCGACTCCAGCCCTTTTGGTCCTTAAGGCGGCCTGGACAAAATCGAGGATCGTTTTGGATATCCCCTCCTCTGAAATCTCAACGGGGATAGCGCTCTTGGGGTCTCCCTGGATTGGAGAAGGCCCCAGCACGGGCATTCCCGTTGCCTTCGGATCGGCCTTGGGTCCACAGTGGTTGAGTTGGACGACCAGCTTCCCTCCCGCCCCGTGGACGGCATCCGCTAATCTCGTGAAGCCCGGGATGTAGCGGTCATCATAAAGACAGAGCATGTTCTGGTTGTACCGGCCCTGGAGGGCCACAGTAGTCTGCCCGGTAGTATTGTAGGCCGTCCCTCCTCTCGCTCGAGCCACATGATATGCGATGAGTTGCTCGGTTACACGCCCCTCTTCATCTGCATAGTTGGTCTGCATGGGCGACATGATGATCCGGGCATCAAGCTCCATGCTTCCGATCTTGAGGGGTGAGAAAAGCAACTCGAATTCGGCCATGATCGATCCTCCCAGGGAAAATCCTTATTGGACGTTTGGTACACCATATCTCCGGAGGTTGTCAAGTGAAAAGTGCTTGACAATTTCATGGGTTTGTGTTTTAAGATGCTGGGTTTTCTCCTCTTTGTGCCCAGCTCCTCCAACAGGAGGAGAAATATCCCAGGGAAGGAGGTGAACACGTGTTTGACCCCTGGAAAACCCCATGATTTGAGGTTATAACCCCTCTACGTTCATCCTCGGAATCTTTCAGAACGTCTCTAAAAAATGAACAAAAGGAGGATTGATCATGAAAGAGAAGCAATTCGCAGTGTTCTTTATTTTGGCCGTAGCCGGCATCTTCCTCACTTCCAGCATGTTGTTAGCAGCGGAGGTCACGCTTCGCGTCGGCCATAACTTCCCCATCAAACACCCCTATTCCCTTGCCTGCGAGAAGCTCGTGAAAGAAGTGAGGGAAAAGACCAACGGAAAGGTCATCTTCAAACACTATCCGGCCGGACAGCTCGGAAAGAGCAGGGAAATCACCGATCAAATGATCAAGGGGACGATCGATCTGCAGCCCGCCGGACCGACAGCGATCGGAAGATATTATGACCCAATGAACTCCCTCCAGGTCTACTATCTCGTGGACTCTCCCGAGCAACTCCTGAAGATCATGCGGGGACCCATTGGCCAGAAGCTCTTTGAACAGGCCAGGCAGAAGCTCGGTGTCCGCATTATGCCCCACATCTTGTATTATGGGCGCCGCCACATCCTCACGACGAAGAAGCCCGTTCACAAGCCCGCGGACATGAAGGGATTGAAGATCCGGGCCATGACGAGCCCCTTCTTGAAGAAGTCGCTGGAAGCCATGGGTCCCACGGGGGTACCCGTTTCCCTGGGAGAGGTCTATATGGCCCTTCAGACGGGTGTCGTCGATGGGATGGAGAATACGCCCGTCACGATCACATTGAAGAAGTTCTACGAAGTTGCCAAATATTACTCCCTAACCGGACACAGCGTCCATCCCAGTCTATGGAATTTCAACGATAAATCGTGGCAGACCAAGGTCCCTGATGACGCAAAGCCCGTCGTCATGGAAGCCATCAAAAATGTCACGGAATGGGAGATAGATGAGATGCAAAGGAGGGAGAAGGTGGCCCTCAAGGAACTCGAGGAAAAGGGTCTTAAGGTCATCGAAGTCGACCGGGAGCCCTTCAGGAAAGCCGTTCAAAAGATCTATCCGGATTTGGAGAAACGATTCGGTTCCATCTTTAGGGAGATTGTGGAGGCGGCCAAGTAGAAATAGGAATAAAAAGGGGAAGGGCAACCATCGGCTTGCCCTTCCCCTTTTTGGGGAGTTGGATGCAAAAGATCGTTCGGATCGTTCGCGCGGATTTCGAAAGTTGGGTGGCCAAACTCTGTATTATGCTGATGGCCTTTTCGGTGCTTGGGCAGCTTTTCTCACGCCTTCTGGGCCATCCCATAGCCTGGGGTGAGGAGACGGCACGGTATTTTTACATCTGGTTTTGTTTCATCGCGGCAGCTCATATGACCAGGATAAGAGGTCATATCAGGGTGACATACTTTGTGAATTTCCTCTCTGAAAGGTCCCAGAGGATCGTCGAGATTATACAGACGGTCGCGGTCATTATTTGCACGATCTGGATACTCCCAAGCGCCGTTACCTACGCAATAGATCTTTACCAAAGACGGTCTCCAGCCCTCGAAATACCGATGTTCTACGTATACATCTCCTTTCCCATTGGAATGACCCTCCTCATTATCAGGAGCATCGGACTGATCGTGGAAGACATTCGTTTGCTCAAAGAGTCTAAATCGGCAGGGAAACCATGTTCCTCTTAGTTCTCTTCGGATCTCTGGCCCTCCTCTTCATCTCCGGCATCCCGATTGCCTTTGCCCTATTTATTTCCTCGTTGATCTACCTCTTACTCATAGGAGAATATCCCCTTAACATTGTGGCGGGGAAGTTCATCAGTGGACCGGATTCCTTCACCCTCCTGGCAATTCCCCTTTTCGTATCCGCCGGAGCCCTGATGAATTTAACGGGCGTCACAAGGAGGATATTCGGCGTGGCTAGGGCGCTCGTAGGCCATTTGGCCGGCGGCCTTGGGCACGTCAACATCGTGGCAAGTATCATATTTTCCGGAATGTCGGGGGCTGCCATGGCAGATGCTGCAGGGTTAGGGATCATTGAGATTAAGGCCATGAGGGAGGCAGGTTATGACGATGACTTCAGCGTCGCCGTGACGGCCTCTTCATCCATCATCGGGCCCATTATCCCTCCCAGCATGCCGGCTGTAATTTATGGTACCGTGGCCTCGGTGTCTGTGGGAGGCCTCTTTCTGGGAGGAATTATCCCCGGACTCATGATGGGCCTCTTTTTAATGGCACTCGTTGTCATATACGCCAAGAGGCGTGGTTATCCGAGGGGAAAGAGGGTCTCACTCATGGAGCTCCTTCGGACTCTGTACGAAGGTTTTCTGCCCCTGATGACACCGGTAATCATCATCGGTGGGATCTGGACCGGATGGTTCACCCCGACCGAGGCAGCCGGTGCCGCCTGCGTCTATGCCATCTTTCTCGGCCTCTGCTATAGGGAACTGACGCCGCAGACGTTCATTGAGGTGCTCAAGCAGAATGTAACCGTATCGGGTCCCGCGCTGTTCATCCTGGCGGCGTCCTCGCTCTTTAACTGGATAATGGCCATCGAACAGATTCCTCAAATTGCTGCCTCATTCTTACTGGGTATTACCCAAAACAAGTACATTATCTTGTTCATCATCAACATTTTCCTGCTCGTCATCGGGACCTTCCTCCCCCCCATACCGGCGATGATTCTCCTCATTCCGATACTGGATCCCCTTATGACCCATTTGGGGGTTCATCCGATCCATTTCGGGGTTGTCATGATTCTCAACCTCATGATCGGACTGCTGACGCCGCCCGTGGGACCCGTCTTGTACGTGTTGGTCCCCATTGCGAAATTACCCTTCGAGCAAGTGGCCCGATCCGTTTGGGTCTTCATCCTTCCCCTGATCGCCGTCCTCTTGCTGATCACCTATATCCCTCAATTGGTCCTCTTTATCCCGAACATGATGTTCAAATGACCCATCAAGCGCCTGTAAAGATGATGATTTCCACCCTCCGTGGACAGGTATGTGGCCCAGCCCAACTCGGGCTCCTGTGCCTTTGACGGCCAAAGACAGTTATTTGAGTTCATTGGGTTGGTTGGGTCTATTGGGGTAAGGAATTCTTTCATCAAGTAGAGGATCTTCGTGCTGACTCAGAGAAATCCGGCTTCAACCACTGAAGCGAGGGTTATCTGGCCTTGAGGGCTTGCCGCCCTATCTTCTCCTGACCTATGGACTCCACCTTGTCTTTTTTAATCAGTTTTGTTATTACTAGCATCTACCATTGAGACCGTCTAATAATAATGTTCAAAGCCGATGAATGGACCCCTCACAAATCCCATGCAAAGCAGGAGGAAGGGCCAGATCATCCCCGGCCCAGGCATGACGAAACGTGAGTTCCTGAAGTTTTGCGGGACACGTTTCTGCGCTCTCTACCTCCCTCCCCTCCTCGGTTTTCCGAAAACTGTGCGGGCACAAATGGCGGTGAAAGGCCTCATCAAGACAAAGCTCTCCCCCTATTTCACCTCCCTGGATGGAGGGGAGATCCAATGTGAACTGTGCCCCAAGCAGTGCCGTGTTTCCAAAGGGAATAGGGGTGTCTGCAGAGTCCGTGAGAATCGGGACGGAAAATGCTACAGCCTGGTATACGCCAATCCGTGTGCCTTTCATTTAGACCCCATCGAGAAGAACCCCTTTTTCCATGTCCTTCCCGGATCCAGGTCTCTTTCGCTGGCAACGGCGGGATGCAATTTCACGTGTAAGTTTTGCCAGACGTGGGAAATCTCACAGGCTTCCCCGGAGGACGTATACAGTTATGAGATTCCACCGGAGCTCGTTGTGAAGAGGGCCAAACAGATGAGGGCCCGTTCTGTCGCTTACACCTATGTGGAACCGGTTATCTTTTACGAATACTTGATAGAGATTGGCCCCGTCGCAAAGAGGGAAGGCCTTCTGCGTCTCATCCACTCCAATGGGTTCATCAACCCGGATCCACTCAGAAAGCTGTCCGAGGCGATAGACGCGGCCAACATTGACCTGAAGGCGTTTACGGACGGATTTTACCGTGAATTGTGCGGGGGAGAACTGGAACCGGTGCTCGAGACCTTGAAAATGCTGAAGCGGGAGAAGATCCACATGGAGATCACCAATCTCATCATTCCCACGAAAAATGAGGAGATGTCGCTCGTAAGGGAGATGTGCCTCTGGGTGAAGAGGGAATTGGGCGCGGATACCCCTATCCATTTCTCCCGGTTCTACCCCCTCTACAAGCTCAAGAATCTCCCCCCGACACCGGTTTCAATGCTGGAGGAAGCCCGGGAAGTGGCCCTGTCATCTGGCCTTGAGTACGTCTATGTCGGGAACGTGCCGGGCCACGAAGGCGAGAATACCTTCTGCCCCGTGTGCAAGAAGATGATCATCCAACGAACGGGATTCATGATCGGAGAGGTACATGTGAAGGGTGGAAAGTGCGAGTACTGTGGTAAACCAATCCCCGGTATTTGGAGGTAAGGAACTCAGTTTGAGCGGCGGTGGCGGTAGAAGTCCCTGACCGCTACCGACTTAGGGTCAAGGTTAGTCAAACCGTATTCTTTAGCCCAGTCCATTGCTTCCAGGAATTCATGTACCGTGATCCCACGGGATATCTTCTGGTATTCATAGGCCTTGTATTCCACTCGGTATTGAGGCATGATGTTCACGTACGTGGATTTGGGAAGGGTCTGGGCGACCCACCTGACGAATTTTTCCGTTCCGGCAACCCGGTTGGGCATGACTAGGTGTCGGATCATCAGGCCGCGAAGGGCAATTCCTCGTTCGTCGATCAGGAGTTCCCCGACCTGCCGGTTCATTTCGATGATCGCTTTCGCCGTCACCTGGGGATAGTCTGAAGCTCCGGCCGAATATTTCGCCGCCTGATCATCATCCATATACTTCATATCCGGCATGTAGATATCCACGATGCCGTCCAAGAGCTTCACGATCTCCAGACTTTCGTAACCACTGGTATTGTAAACAAGGGGAAGACGCAGCCCTTTCTTCAAGGCAATCCGCGTCGCGTTGAGGATGTTGGGCATGACGTGGGTGGGTGTGACTAAGTTGACGTTATGGCAGCCGATCTCCTGGACATAGAGCATCAAGTCAGCCAGGTCTTCATCCTCAATCTCCTTCCCCCTGCCCTCATGGGCGATGGGCCAGTTCTGGCAGAAGACACAGCGCAAATTGCAATTGGAGAAGAAGATGGTGCCAGACCCGTATTTACCAACCAGCGATACCTCCTCGCCAAAATGGGGCTGAGCGCTGAAAACCACGGGTTTGAGCGGAGCTCGGCAGAATCCCTTTTCCCCCTTTTTCCGGTTCACCCCACACTGCCGGGGACAGAGGCGGCAATTCTCGAAGATGCTGTAAGCTTCCTCGATCTTCCGAGCAAATTCCCCCTCCCCCTCCAGTATCGCATACGCTGGACGCCGTGCCTCTCCCTTCTTCGCGGCATAAAGAGGGACAGGGCAAATGAGCAGCGAGCCGCCCAAGAGGAGAGCACGTTTTATGAAATCCCGGCGGGTGGTTTCCATACCGTAACCTCCGTCAGCCCAAAGGCCCCCGGTCGCTCTCTTCGGGAATCGAACAGGATGTTAACACACTATGCATAGTCTGTAAAACAATTTTATGGTTTGTTTGGTCGTGGCCGTTTGGATGGTTTAGATCGTTTTGGTGGTTTGGATCGTTTGTTGGGTTTTTTGCGTTTGTTTGGTTTACAGATTTGATCTTTCCAAATTATCTTTGAGACAAGATCTTCACGTATTCCTTCACGGTATTAAAAAGGCCCATCTCCAAGGCTTCGGAAATAAGCGCGTGGCCAATTGATACCTCAAGTATTCCAGGAATTGAGCAGAACTTCCCAAGGTTCTTCAGGTTCAAATCATGTCCAGCATTCACACCCAAGCCGATTTCTTGAGCCTTCTGTGCTGACTGAGCATATCGCTGAAATACCGGCTCCACATCGCCTTCACGGAAAGCCGTCGCATAAGGCTCGGTGTATAACTCAATGCGATCGGTACCAACTTCTTTGGCCCGTTGAATCTGATCTATATCGGGGTCCATAAACAGGCTGACTCGGATTCCAAGCTCTTTGAGCTCCTGGATAATTGGCCTGAGACGGTCTCCATGCTCAGAAAGGTCCCATCCATGATCCGAAGTGAAGGCGCCGGGGGCGTCGGGTACCAGCGTACACTGTGTCGGCTTCACCTTGCGGACGATCTCCATAAAGCGAGGAAATGGGTTGCCCTCTATGTTGAACTCAACGGTCAGCATCTCCGCCAGTTCATAAACATCCGAGGACTTGATGTGTCGCTCATCCGGCCGTGGGTGCACAGTGATGCCGTGCGCACCGGCTCTGATACACGTGCGCGCCGCATTGGTGACACTTGGAATCCCGATTGTCCGGGTATTTCTGATCAACGCAACCTTATTGAGATTAACGCTGAGCTTGGTCATCCTATGCTCCTTCCCAGAAGTCCGAGTCAAATCTATAGTAGCCGATCCGAAAATAAAGTCAATCTTTTTGGTACTTGTTGTGGGAGGGTCCTGAGCCGTTTGGGTGTTCCTGGAATAAGCAGTAGAGGCAGGCTACGAGCAGATGAGTTCACCCTTCTTCAAACACGCTCGCCACGGCACGAATGTGCTCGGGAGATGTTCCGCAACAACCACCAACAAGACGTGCACCAGCTCGCAAGCACTTGACAATGCCTGCAGCAAATGGTGTCGGGGCCATTTCATACACCGTCACGTTATCAACCAATTTAGGCTTTCCGGCATTGGGCTGTGCCAAAATAGGCAGTGATGTTGCCGATTGAAGGACGGATACTACCACGCCCATCTGAAAGGGATCCAGATCCCCGCAGTTCGCACCGAGAACATCCGCGCCACTATCCGTGATCCTCCTGGCACACTCCTCCGCGGAGTTACCCATGATCGTCCTCCCTCCTTTTTCCTCAGTCGCGAACGCCATCGAGACAATTACAGGGAGCGAGAAATGATCCCTGCACGCGCGGAGAGCGCAAAGGGTCTCTTGTAGATCGAACATAGTTTCGATGATAAATCCATCTACTCCAGCCTCTGCCAGGATCTCAGCCTGCTCCGTGAACGCGTCGTAGAACTCCGACTCCTTGTAGGTCCCGTATGGTTCGAGCAGTTGGCCTGTCGAGCTGATATCTCCCAACACATATTGATGGTTGTCAGCTGCCTGCCTTGCCAGCTCAACTCCGGCTTGATTCACTTCTCGCACTCCAACGTCAACATGGTGCGTCTCGATATAGACCCGGTTCATTGTCAGGGTATTGGTGATCAAGGCATGGCATCCACACTGAGCATATTCTCTATGGATTTCCAGCACGACCTCGGGGTTGGTAAGATTACTCTCCCCACCAGGTTTCATACCAGGACGGTCCAGTTGAGTTCCCATAGCCCCGTCGAGTAAGATTCTTCTTTGGGTTTGAATGAAAGTCAGAAAATCCACGATTGTCCCCTGAAATTATCATTATAGTCTATTTCCTTCTCTCGAAAAACAACTGCAACTTGTTGATCTGGCTAATAACCTTGGTTGCCCTTTCTCGCTGACAGGGATAATACTGGCTTGAAGCAGACCATCAACGTCCTGTAGCTAGCTCATCGCTGTAAGCAAAAAGAGCGGTAACCAAAACCCCCTTTCAGATTTACGCAGGGGATCGTCCGGACGTTACTATCCAGGCTCATTTCGCGGGTTGATCGATCCGAACAAAGCCGAGAAGGGCCATCCCCACAACATAGGAGGCGGCCATTGTCCCGAGCGCTGCCCCCATCCCCACCCAATCTACCAACATCCCGGTCAGGAGGGTCCAAACCGGTCCGGTAATCGCCGCCATGGTGAAGTACATGCTCAGAAGCGTATCGATCCGGGTATCTTGAGGCCCGATCCGGATCAGCAAGGTCTGGATCAAAGGTCCCCGGGAATGGATGAAGAATCCCGACAGGAAGACGAACGACCCTAACACGATTCCAGGCGTCGACGGTGCCAGAATCAGCAGAACAAAGGCAGCGGAAAGCAGCAGATCGAGGCGAAGGGCCAGCCGTGGAGAAGCACGATCCGCCAGCCAGCCCATCACCAACGGTCCTGCCACGCCTCCGAAGGCATAGGCTGAGAGAAAAAGAGCGGCGAAGGAAACCGGAATCTCGTACCGATCAACCAAGAGGGCCGTCAGGTACGTATGAAGCGCCCCTGTCCCTCTGCCTGCCGCTCCCACCATCATCACGAGCGCCAGAATCAGGGCGTTCCGATTCCGAAATACCGCTTTGTATTCGTGAAGGCCAAGCCGGCTTGGCCGTCTGTGGCTCGCTTCGGCATCCATCTGGGGGAGAGGTTCCTTCAAAAAATAGCACAGGAAGCTCATGAGCAGAAGCGGGAAGCTCAAGACCAAAATTACCGACCTCCACCCCATCAAATGGAGGAGGACCCCGACCATCAGGGGCGCTATCAAGCCGCCAATATTGCCCGACGTGTGGTGCAAGCCGAGGGCTTTGGCCCGATCCCGGGGGAAAGTGGAAACGACGATTGCGCCGCCAACCGGATGTTGGGGACTCAGGCCTAGGCCACGAATCATTCTGCTGGCTACCAGATGCCCATAGGTTTGGGAGACCGCGATGCCGGCCATGCCAAAAGAACCTATTGCAGTACCAATGCCCAGAATATGAGCCCGACGTAACAAACGAGTCAACACACCGAAGGTAATCTGCATTGGGCCTGAGACCACCTGGGCGGCCAAGGACAACACGGCGATCCCCATGTATCCGAAGGCGAATTGCTCGCGGAGAACTGGATAGAGAACTGACATCCCCCGGGCGTTCACGTGGTTGAGGCCGTGGATGATGTTTACCACTGCCACCGTGAACCACCGTGGCACGGAGGCTACGCGCAATTGGTTGGTTTCCATCCTTCCATCAGTAGTAGTTAAGGACAAGAATGTTGGATAGCCTCTAACACAGCCGAACAAATTTGTCTACTAGGGATTGGCTGGTGCCCAGCGGTCGATTCTCCCCTTGATAATCTTCGCCCCCTCACTCTATCCCCTTTGAACATCAACCCCATACTCCTCCCGTCACACTATCTCTGTTATGTGCGAACATTTTCCTACCCTTAATGTACACCGCATTTGAATGGCATGTAAGCAGAATAGCTGAGGAGAATCGGCCGATTATTTCATTTCGCTCTCAAAGGCAGCATATTGATCTTACTTGACTTTTGGAGATTTTCCCCCTTTAATACTACGTAACGGGTTGAGCGATCTTTCTCCATGTGCCGGTAATCGAGCCAAAGATCCGACGATTTTTACTAACAGGGCGAGCTTTGGCATTGAAGCACAATTTTTTCTGTTCGGGTTTTTATCCGGAAAATTCCCTATATAGACAGTAGGGGGGAGGATGCAAAGACGAAATTGGGTCTCCGGCGGGCTTCTGTTGGTTATCCTGCTCCTCACAGTTGCGGGGATCCTCCTTCTGGTCAAGAACAAGCGCGAAAGTAAAGCCCGGATCCCAGAGCCGATTCGCCGGGTTTCCGTAGAGGTTCGCGAAGTCGTATCTCGACCGTACACGCGGCGGATAGAGGCCTTTTCCACGGTCACGCCTTTTCGCAAGGGTACGGTAAGTGCCCAGGTAACTGGGCCCATTGTCATGCTTTCCCGGAACACGGAGCCGGGAATGGCCGTTCGACAAGGCCAGGAACTGGCGAGGATCGAGGATACACGCTACCGCCTCACCCTTCAAAAGGCCGAGGCGAACCTCAAGAAACTCGAGGCCCTGTTGGCGATTGAGCGAAATGAAAACGAAAGGCGGACCGCCATCTATCGGATCGCAAAACAGAGATTGGCATTGGCCCAGGCCGATTATGAGCGCAACCGTGAGCTTTTCGAGAAGGAGATCATCGCCAAGAAGACACTGGAAGCCGCCGAAAACGAGATGGAGCTCCGACGAGAGCAGTTCGAGAAGGCCCGCAGTGAGCTCCAAAGCCGCCAGGCCCGAATCCAAACCATAGAGGCGGACTTGGTTTCTGCCCGGGCCGAGGTTGCGCGTCTCCAGGAGGACCTAACAGATACGGTTGTTCGGGCCCCTTTCGACGGCGTTATCGGGGACCGCTTTGTGGAAATAGGAGATCAGGTTGCGCCAGGCCAAAAGCTCCTCACGGTGCTCGAAATCTCTTGGGTCAAAGTTGTTGCCCGCATTCCCTCTGAGTTCATCGGCAACATTGAGGCTGGAATGCTTGTGGATGTGACTACGAGGCCTTATCCCAAAACCATTTTCAACGGCACCGTTATCCACGTATACCCCGAGGCGGATCCGAAGTCCCGAACCTTCGCCGTTGAGGTCAAAGTCAACAACCAGCTGAAACCCGTGCTTCTCCCAGGTATGTTTGCACGGGTGCGCGTCCCCATCCTGACCCTGGATCAGGCCTTGTTGATCCCTCGCGATGCGCTCATGGAAGACGAGCGAGGCGTCTATCTCTACGTGGTGGATCAGTCCAACAAGAGGGCCCGGAGGAGAAATCTCGTCATCGAGGACATCGGTCCGGAAGATGCCGTGGTGAGAGAGGGTCTTAGTGCGGGCGAGACCATCGTGGTGCGCGGCCAGGAAAGGCTCCATGATGGGGCAGCCATAGAATCGTCGGCATTTACCTCAGAATCTCCACCCGATACGCACCAAAACTAGCCTTGTAAATCGAGTAACTGATCCCGTTATAACTGATTGATCCCATGGTACGCTACTTCCTTCGAAATTCGGTCTTCGTGAACCTGCTCATGATGGTAATCCTGGTAGCAGGGGTCTTGATCTACCTTTCCATCACCCGGGAGATATTCCCGGAGTTCTCCCTTGACTCCATCTCGATCCGAACGGAGTACCCGGGCGCTTCCCCAGTGGAAATTGAGAAGCTCATAACCATCAAGATTGAGGATGAAATTACGGACATCGACGGCGTGGACAATATCTACTCTGAATCCCAAGAAGGTCTTTCCCTCATTACCGTTGAACTCTCCGATTATGCGAACTTGGATAGAGCCCTCAATGACATCTCATCGGCCATTGACAGGATCGAGGATCTGCCCCAGGATGCAGAAGATCCGGTAGTCAGCGAGATAAAAAACGCATTTCCGGTAATAACGGTCTCCCTGTTTGGCGGACTCCCCGAGTTGACCATGAAGGAAATTGCTGAAGATGTCCGGGATAACCTTCGCGAAATTCCCGGTGTGGCGTCCGTTTATCTCTCGGGCGCAAGGGACCGCGAGATCTGGGTAGAGGTAGATCCCCGGCGTCTGGAGCAATTCCAACTGAATCTCGAGGACATCAAGAAAGCCCTCGAGGCCCAGAACCTCAACCTTCCGGGCGGGACCATCAAGACTGACCGAGGGGAGTTCCTGCTTCGGACGGTGGGCGAGATATTGGAGGCCAGGGAACTGGAGGGGGTCATTCTCCGGTCCGACCCACAGGGGAATGTGCTTACAGTATCCCAGGTGGCCCGGGTACGTGACTACTTCGAAGAGCCGGTGACCATCGGCCGTTTTAACGGCCAGCCCGCCATGAACCTGGCGGTAAGTAAAGAAAAAAGAGGCGATGCCATCGCCATCTCCAGGACTGTCCGGGAGTTCGTCGCCCAATACGAAAAGCGTCTTCCACCCGGTGTTCAGCTGGGCGTCTTTAATGACTTCTCCGTATACATCAACAATCGGCTCAATACACTCAAAAGAAACGGTCTGGCCGGGTTTGCCTTGGTTTTGACGATTCTCTGCATCTTCTTCAATTTCCGAGTTGCCGGGATGACCGCCCTGGGGATCCCGGTCTCTTTCGCCGGGGCCCTGCTCTTGATGCAGGCCTTCGGGATATCCCTGAACATGATATCCATGTTCAGCCTGATCCTAGTTCTGGGAATCATCGTGGATGATGCCATCGTGGTCTCCGAAAACACATATCGTTATATGGAACAGGGCCTTTCGGCGGGGGAAGCGGCCGTTTTGGGAACACAGCAGGTATTGGCACCGGTCGTGGCCACCGTGGTCACCACCATCGCGGCTTTCCTCCCCATGCTCTTGGTCACGGGGACCATGGGTAAATTCCTTTCCGTTATTCCTAAGGTGGTCACCTTCGCCTTGCTGGCCTCCCTTATGGAGGCTCTGGTGATCCTCCCCTCCCACCTGGCAGAATGGTCATCCAAAAAACATCTACGAGGAGGAACCCACCGATCCGAGCGCTGGTTCAATGCGCTCCGAGGGCACTATGGCCGCTTCCTCGCTTTCTCCCTACGATGGAAGTATGTGAGTCTCGGTGCCAGTCTGGGGATTACAGCCCTCGTGCTGACCTTCGCGCTGACGCGGATCCCCTTTACCCTCTTCCATGAATTCGAATCCACCCAATTCTTCATCAACGTGGAAACCCCTGTTACTTCCAAGATCGAGGATACGCGCGATGTCATAGCCCGAATCGAAAAAATCCTCCTGGAAACCCTTCCCCCCGCAGAGCTCAAATCCGTCGCCTCCAACGTGGGGTTGATCTTTCTAGATGTCAATCGGGTCGTCCAGGGATCCAACGGGGGACAGATCATCGTGGAATTGACGGAGGCCGACAAGCGGGATCGCTCCAGCCAGGAAATCATCAACGACCTGCGTCGCCGAACCAAAGGGGTTCCCGGAGCCACCAAAATTCAATACTTCGAGCCTCAGGCTGGCCCCGGCGGTTCAGACATCGAGATCCGTGTGGTGGGTGATGAAATCCCCATCCTGCAGAAGATTGCTGAAGACGTCAAGGGCTTCTTAGCCACCTTTTCCGCCACCAAAGATATTCGGGACGACTTCCTCCCCGGAAAAAAGGAGCTGCGCATCACGGCCCGACCCGAAGCGAGGAGCTTAGGGTTGGATGTCGCCTCCATTGCCAGGCAGGTTCGAAGCAGTTTCTATGGGGCCGAGTCTTCCAAGATCCTGAGATCCGACGAAGATATCCCCATCGTCGTCAAATACCCCGAGGGATTTCGTGATCGCCCCTCCCGGGTAGAGGATCTGGTTCTCACAACGCCTGGTGGCGAGAAGGTCTACTTCAGCGAAGTAGCTGAACTGACTGAGGCGCTGGGAAGTACCAAAATCATTCGGTCCGACCAGAAGCGATCCATCACGGTCTTGGCGGATGTGGACGAAAAGGAAGGGAATACCCTACAGATCACCAACGAGGTGCGAAAACGCTTTGCTAATCTCCAGAAGCGCTATCCGGGTTATAAACTGGAGTTCAAGGGCACACGTGAGGAATTCGAACAGTCCATCCAAGATTTGATAAAGAGTTTCCTGATCGCCGTACTGCTCATCTACTTGATTCTGGGTGCCCTGTTCAAATCCTATATTCAACCTTTGGTAGTCATGCTGGCCATACCCTTTGCGGCCAATGGGGTTGTACTGGGCCACGCCGCAATGGGAATGTCCCTGGGGTTTCTCTCCCTGATGGGCATGGTGGCCCTAGCCGGAGTGGTGGTGAATGACTCCCTGCTTCTCGTCAGCTTTGTCAACCAACTAAGAAACGAGGGAACCCCGCTGATTCAAGCCCTTCTGAATTCCGGTCAGCTTCGCCTGCGCCCTATCCTTTTGACCACCATCACCACCGCGGCAGGCCTGACACCCTTGGGATTTTTCGCATCTGGCCAGGCCAAGTTCCTCGCCCCGATGGCCATTTCCATCATCTTCGGATTGACGGTCTCCACCCTCCTCACCCTTATCATTATCCCCTGCTCATACGCCATTGTAGAAGACTTACGACAGGCCATTAGGAGTCTCTTCGGCCTCCAGAGGGATACCTTCTTTTAAGAAGATACCCCGCTCCAAATTAAACACTTAACCTAAAGGTTTGTTTTAGTTGGTTTAGATCGTTTAGATGGTTTAGAAGGTTTGGATGGTTTATTGGGCTTATTGAGTTTCTGGAGAAAACCGTCCTCTCTTCGTTTCAATCCTTCGTGAGGTGACCCTTACGGGGGGCTGCATGCGGTAAGGGGTCACCTGCCCTCGACCGGTTCTATTCGACCAAGGGTCTCCTTCAGGAAAGCCGCAGCCAACAGGGATATTATGGCCCCAAGCAAATAGATCAAGAACATGTCTTGATATCCGGCCATGGAGTATCCCCCTCCGTCATGTCCACGTATAGTCAAGACAGCTCCGACGACAACTTGAAGGATCGCCCCCCCAAGAAAGGGAAACAGGTTCACCGTGCCAACCGAGGTCCCGGCAATGGCCACTGGAAAGAGCTCCTTGGAGACCGTGGCAACCACGGGGCCTGTGGCTGCACACGCAAGGGAAAAGAGGAAGAACATGAGATACAGCACGGGAAGGGGTAGTCTATCCGTGAACGAGTAGAAGATGCCACAGACGGCTATCAAGAGCAGGCTGCAACCGATTAAGACGGGTTTTCTGCCGATGCGATTAGCAATCCAGCTCAAGATAGGACTGCCGACTATCAAGGCAAGGGCGAACATGGACAGCACGCCTCCCGCCGCCGTTTTACTCAACCCGTATACCTGAATCAGGTACGGCCCGCCCCACAGCCCTCCGAGCGCAAACGCTATACCAATAGCGAAAAAGGTCCAGACCGCTATGGGCCAGAAACGTCCGGAACTGACCACCAGCTTTATCCCTCCCAACAGGCTTCTTTCCCTTTCCGGCACCCCTGCGGGGGCTACCCCAATGGAGGGGAAGCCCGCGTCCGATGGGCGATTCCGAACAAATGCATAAACCAGGAGGGCCATGATCAACGTTGTTACTCCAACGGCAACGAGCGTCATCCGCCACCCGATGAGATTGCTGACCCATGCCAAAGGGGCGCTGGAGAACAAGGCACCAACGCCACCCATAGCCATGAAGATTCCGCCCATGATGACGAACTGTTTGGGGTTGAACCACTCAGCGAGGAGCTTGAAATTGCAAACGAACACGGTGGAAACCCCAACACCAACGAGGATCCTGCCGAGGATGCCCATGGTCAGGTTGGGTGCCATACCCATGAGAACCGATCCAGAGGCAGCCAGAAGCAAAAAGGCGGAAACCGTCTTGCGGGGTCCCCAGGAGTCTGCCAGAAGGCCAATTGGGAGTTGCATGATGGCGTAAGGGTAGAAATAAGCGGACCCGAGAATTCCCAGGAGGGTCCCACTCACCGCGAAGGCCCTCTGCATGTCTAGGGCAATGACCGCTGGGCAGAGCCGATGGAAGTAAACCAGGACATAACTGAGGAAAATGAGGAAACAGATGATATAGCGGTATCCTTCGGGTTTCCACTTCCTCAAGAAGGTCGTCAAGATTTGCCCCCGTCCGGATAGGGCAGGCGGTTTGGCCACGGTGGGTCTGGGAATATCTCGCGGACCATCACGTGCTGATCTTGGTTCTGTGCGTGCAACGTCAACCGTCTCGGCATTCCGATATTCTAGGTCACCTTGGAGCGAGAGTCAACAACGCCTCCAATTCAAAAAAATGAGGGTCACCCGTCAAATTTGATCATTTTCTTCTCCATAATGAATAGCCGAGGAAATGCCGTCCTTCCTTCTTGACGGCTTCGTAAAAAGCCCATCTGCTGTTCGACATGCTCACAGCCCTGAGCAAAGCCGAAGGGCCGTTCGACATGCTCACGGCCTTGAGCAAAGCCGAAAGGCTGCGTTGCGCTGGATCCTTCGTCATTGCAGCGCACTTCTCTGTACGCCTCATTCCTTAGGATTTACGCGCCTTGCATCTGGATCTTTTTTCTTTGCCTCTGATTCCGACTTTTTTCGAAATCATCTTTCTTAAAAGGCTTGTCATCTTTCGATTTATTATTATTTTGGTATGGCAATTTTCACGAGGGAGAGAAAGAGAAAGGAGCAGGCCATGAGTCTTTTTGCCAAGAGGGTTGGGCTCATTGATACCGAGAATGCTTTCAAAATAAGGCCTTTGATCCGCGACCTCTGAGGACAGGGAAGGTTTTGGGCGTTTCTTCAACCGGGGAGAACATCTCTCTTGAAAGAGGCACAACGCTTCGAACGGGAAATGGGGCCAATAGGTCCTTACGAGACAAGAAGAGCGTTTTGCCGGCCCGTTGGGTTTGTCGGGTTAACTGGGTCGCGAGATTGATCCAGAGCCGTATTTAAGGAGTGGCGGGATGACAGTTGTGAAGCTCCCCGCCCAGAGGGCGTGGCTTGCGGGGCACTTGCCGGTCAACCCTCATCCAGGAGATCAACAGCCCTCATCTCATCGGCCTCCCTCTCCTTAAGGGGGGTCACCTTTCTCGCTGCCTCTTCGGCTCCCTTGTCCATTTTGCAGATCCCGTCGAAAACCCCGCCTTCTCTGATAACCAGCGCAGCAGTCTTGATATCTCCAATCAGCTCTCCGGTGGAATGGATCTCGATTTTATCGCTCGCATGGACGTTACCAGTCACCTTTCCGTCGACGAGGAGGGTACCTACTTTGATTTTTGCATTGGCGACCGCCTCCTCACCGATAATGAGGACATCCTCGGAGAAAATCTCCCCTTCGAATCTCCCGTCGAGCCTCACCATCCCTTCGAAGCTCATCTTTCCCTCAAATGACGTATTCTTGCCCAGAAAGGCCTCCAGATCACCGGATCTGATATCTCCCTTTCCCATCATTCAAATCCTCCTTCCCCCGATTGTTAGCCCCTTTTACCAATTGTTCGAGAGTTCAATCGGCAGCCTATCTTTCCCTTTCGTCTCGAACAATCGTTTTGGGATACCATCGGTACTGACCATTATATCTTAACACTATTTTTTTCAATGTGCTCTTCCATCAAATACATCGCGGAATCGACCATCCCGAGAGGAAAATACCCTTGTTGACGCCGTTGATCTTCTCGGATTCTCTAGCAAATTTTAGGCCACTATCATAGAGATTCAACGTAAATAGGTCATTGCCTCAATTGTTGGATTCTCTTGGCTTTCTGGAAGAAGATTCGATGGTGACCACTGATCATCGTCCATGTGGCCTTGAGAACCATACGTGGAAAACCTTCACCCTATGTGGTATGAGTACGAAACGGACAGAAAGAGGTGGTATCCCGCACGCGACTGCTCATAGTTGGCCTGAGGAGTTATACATGGCAAGTACCCCGACGCTTCATCGGATTGACACCGCCAAGGTGGCACTTCTATCGCTGGGGCATCTGGTTGTTGATCTTTATCCTCCTTTTCTGGCCGCACTTCTCCCGCTGCTCATCGAAAGGCTCGAGTTGTCCCTTACCCTGGCCAGCCTGCTCGCCTCTATTCTTATGTTCTCGGCTTCTTTGAGTCAACCGCTCTTCGGCATTCTCACGGACAGAATCGGGGGGAAAAACCTCATGTTCTGGGGACCTATCTTGGCAGCCGTAGGGATGAGCTTCATCGGTCTTCTCCCCAGCTACGCCTCACTTATCCCCTTTTTGGTGTTCGGTGGATTGGGGGTAGCCTGCTTTCATCCCCAAGCCGCTGCATTGGCGGGCCATTTCAGCGGTCGGAGGAAGGGACTGGGGGTTTCTCTCTTCATGGTTGGAGGGAATGTGGGTTACGGCCTTGGGCCGATGTTTATTCTTGCCATTGTTATCGGCCTTGATCTGCGAAGGAGCTATGTAGCTCTGCTACCAGCGGTCATTTTCGTCTTGCTCTTAGTCTGGTATCTTCCAAAAAGAGCGCTTCCCCTGCCTATGGCCCGGGTGGAAGCGGCGCAACAGGATGCGGTACGCCTTAAGGACCTAGTACCATTCTCCGTTCTGTGGCTCGTTGTTTGGCTGAGATCGACAGCCATTCTGAGCTTGGGGACCTTCCTGCCCACCCTTCAGACCATGAGAGGACTCTCCCTGGCGGCGGGCGGCAGTTCCTTCACGGTTTTTATGATTTGCGGGGCCTTGGGTGGGCTCCTCGGGGGCTCGTTCTCGGATCGGTTCGGTAGAAAGAGGATGGTGGTTCTCTCCTTTCTCCTGGTGATTCCGGCATTCCATGGTTTTCTTCATGTGTCGACCCCATGGAGCTTCTTCTGCCTCGCCCTCCTCGGATTCTCCTTTTTCCTGGGTGAATCGCCGTGCATTGTCATGGCCCAGGAGACGGTTCCGGGAAGAGGAGGAACTATGTCAGGGTTGATTATGGGGTTTGCATGGGGAATGGCGGGATTGGGGGTGTTTGGAACAGGAGTTCTTGCTGATAATTTCGGCATGGAGCGCGCTCTGGGCTTTCTCTTGTATCTACCTCTCACGGCTCTTGTTCTCGCATTCTTCCTTCCGGGGAAGGATTTTTTTTCTGGACCTACAAAAAAAACCTTGATCTTGGGGTAAAGAACCGGTAATCTTATTCTCAAAGAAAGGAGGCAACGGTCTCTCGAGAGAAAGGAGGAAATGGTATGACAAAGGCAGATGTTGTTGCAAAGATGGCGAGTGAGGCACGCATCACGAAGGCGGCAGCTGAGAGGGCTCTCAAATGTGTAACCGATTCGATTCAGGGCTGCCTCAGGAGAAAGGAAAGAATCGCCTTACCGGGACTGGGGAGTTTTAGCACCTCGACCCGCAGGGCTAGGACAGGTCGGAATCCCCGGACCGGCCAGACCATCAATATTCCGGCCAAGACCGTTCCCAAGTTCTCAGCGGCGAAGGAACTCAAGGAGGCTGCTCGCTAGATTGGGCTGGATAAGAAGGGAACCCCTTGAGATCTCTCTTTTCCAGGTTGAGTCACACCTTTGCGGCGGGCTGCTTTGGGGGCCTCGTGAACAGCCTGGTGGTAGTATTGTGCGGCGATTACGGCCTGACCGCCCGGTTGGGCGTTAGACTGGCCCCGCACCTCTCCCTTTCCTGGCTCTATCCACGTATCGTTTGGGGCGGGATCTGGGGGGTTCTCTTTTTTCTTCCCCTGTCGGCGAGATCGGCGTTGAAAACGGGACTCATTCTGAGTCTGGGGCCTTCGCTGGCGCAACTCTTCGTTGTATTCCCGTACAAGGCAGGCAAGGGCATGATGGGATTGGATCTGGGAACCATGACTCCCCTGTTTGTACTATTTTTCAATGCCTTCTGGGGAGTGGCCGCGGCCTTCTGGATGAAACTTGCCAGGGGTTAATGCCTGCCCGTCAAGCTATCGGAACAATAAAGGTGACACGGAGCACCGTGAAGCTTCCACCCAATGTATTGTCTCGCTGAAAAATCCCCTCAGATTTCAATACGTCCAACAGAACGGTAGCTTCTTAGCCTCACCCATTGATTCATCTTTTCTCATAATTCAGATTATGTCATCCAAGTAGATCTCTTTCTTTTTGCTCATCTTTCGGAGTTTCTCTATGGCCTCCGTTTCGATTTGACGAATCCTTTCAGGGGACAGGCCAAGGCGTTTCCCTATGGATTCCACCGTGAGACTATCCTCCCCGTTCAAACCAAAACGAAGAGTAATCACCGTTCTCTCCATATCTGGCAGCAATTCCATCCATGAATTCACCTGCTGCAGCTTCTCGTCTTCTTCCCTTCCCTCGGAAATATTTTTTACCCAATTTCCTCCCTTCATCATTGCGCGGCTGATTGCTCCCCGAAGGGCGTAAACCGAGTCACCAACGACCCGTCTTTGGAAGGGTCTCCGAGAAAGTGCATTGAGATAATCAGACAGCTTCCCATATTCCCAGTTCGAGGGTGGAGCGAAACACAACCTTGCCCGAACCTTGTTTCCGAATTCCTCGATCTTAATAATCCTTCCCCTGCAATTTATTCTCGTGCTGTTCGTAAGAATCGAAAACTCCATGGATTCACCAACCCCTAAATCGAAATTGGCCTCCAGTTTCAATCCCCCAAGACTAATATCGAGGGTTCGCATGGTCATCTCTCTCCCATAGCGGGAGCAAACAACCGTTTCCGTCACGGGAAACCGAGAAAATTTCCGCTTATCGGGCATGTTTCTATCTCCTCCTCTGAATCAGGTTTCCGAGCCGAAATACGGGCGATCAAGAAATTGAGGGTTCTGTTGCTGGTTTACTTACGCCAATGAGAAAGCCGAACCGCCTCTTTACTTCGGCAACCCGGCTGTATATTGGAAGCTCATGGATCTCCCCCGCTAGACCCGTTGCTTTCTGCTATCCCTTATGGATGGTATCAGCTTCGATTTTACCCTATAATAACAGATCAGAACAAGGTTGACAAGAGAAAAGGCAGGGTTATTGTTGGCGAGCCGATCGCTTAACGTGTTGAAGAAATGTGAAAAAGGACTGCTGATACTCAGTCGG
>JABAOH010000973.1_pt2 | contig 42264 bp, 40 predicted proteins | sample 7062181 | NCBI WGS metagenome assembly JABAOH01 (sample SAMN14538630, study PRJNA623070) | marine sediment metagenome | biome: marine biome [ENVO:00000428]; feature: marine pelagic biome [ENVO:01000023]; material: deep marine sediment [ENVO:00002113]; isolation source: pool of 5 deep marine... | reverse complement strand
CTCTGGATATGGCCCTCTCGGATCCAAACAGTCCCAGTGGGAAGGCTCCCTGGAGAAAGATTCTGGAAAAAGTACTGCCCTATGTGGATATATTTCTGCCAAGTATTGAAGAGGTCTTTTTCATGCTTGATCCCGAGAAATATGTCACAGTAAAATTATTGGCTGGTACAAAGGATGTTGTTGATTTTATCGATTCTGGAGATTATTCGCGATTAGCCAGGGAATGTATCCAATTGGGCAGTAAAATTGTTGCGTTGAAAACGGCCCATCGTGGTTTCTACATTCAGACCGACGATCTGGAACGCCAAAAAGACTTGGGAGCAACGCCACCAAAGGATGGAAAAAATTGGTCTAATCGAGAATTATGGTGCCCTGCTTTTCGAGTTGAAAAAATAGCCAGTGCCACAGGTTCAGGTGATTCGGCCATAGCGGGATTTCTGGCTGCATATTTGAAAGGGTGCTCAATCGAAAAAACGCTCAAATATGCCAATTGTGTAGGATACCAGAATCTACATGAATTAGATGCCGTAAGTGGAATTAAAAGTTGGGGACAGACCACTGATATACTAGAAAGTTGTAAATTAGAACTGATAGATTGTTCACTTAATAGTGATGACTGGAAATGGAGTTCTGAATTTCAACTATGGATAGGAAGCCAGGATAAATCAAAAAATTTTGGGACATAGATTTAACGGTTTTGATAATTATTTAAGGAGGAAAAATGCACAAGCTACTGTCCAAATCATTAATCATTATTTCCATCCTTTTTATTTCTTTATCATCTTATGCAGACGATGGCATGTGGATGCCTCACCAGATGAAGGAGCTTGATCTAAAAGCCCTGGGGCTCCAAATGAATCCCGATGACCTTTACAAAATAGACGGTACAGGGCTGATGAGTGCTGTCGTTTCTTTAGGCGGCGGAACTGGAGAATTTGTAAGCAAAGATGGACTTATCTTGACCAACCACCATGTGGCTTTTGGCGCGCTGCAAAGAGTTTCTGATCCCGAACACGATTATATTCAAAATGGGTTTATTGCCTGGAATAGGGGGGAAGAGATCCCTGCGCCGGGATATATTGCAGATGTCCTATTAGGGTATGAAGATGTAACCCAGAAAATTCATTCCGTTATTCAGCCAAATATGACCTATCGCCAAAAATATGATGTCATTGATAAAATTGAGAAAAAGTTAATTGCCGACACAGAAAAAGCAGGCCAAGATATCCGTTGTCGAATTGCATCCATGTATAGTGGCAATAAATATTATCTTTTTAAATACAAAAGATTGAAAGATATCAGAATTGTCTATGCCCCGCCTCAAGACCTGGGTAATTTCGGCGGGGAGATCGACAACTGGATGTGGCCCCGACATACCTGCGATTTCTCCTTTTTGAGGGCTTATGTTTCAAAAGATAATCTTGGTATTGAATACAGCGAGGATAATGTTCCTTATAAACCAAAATCCATTATAAAGCTTTCCCTCGAAGGCGTGAGGGATGGTGATTTTACCTTTGTTATGGGCTATCCTGGAAGAACATATCGAAATTATATACTTTCTGAGTTGTTGCAGGACATGGATCGATTGAGAGAGAGTATTGAATTTAGAAAAGATATCATTGCTTTTTTTGAGGGAGTTGGTCAAAATGATAAATCAGTTAAAATAAAATATGCCAGTAAAGTGAAAAGACTTTATAATGGTTTGAAAAATTATAAAGGCAAACTCGAAGGAATGGAACAGATTGGAATGGTCGAAAGAAAAAAGGCCCAAGAAAAAGAATTCCTAACATGGATTAACGCTGATGAAAAACGACAGAAAAAATACGGTGCTATTTTAAGTAAGATCCAAAATTTCATAAAAAAATATGCAGAATTTAAACAGAAGAATCAACTTCTCTCACAGATAACGAGCAGCTATTATAGCTCTACTATTCTATCACAGGCGCATTTAATATATCGAACCATTCAAGAACGACAAAAGCCTGATATAGAGCGAGAGTCAGATTTTCAGGATCGAAATTTTGATCTCCTGAAGTTAAGGATTAAGTTAGCTGAAAGAGGTTATGATCTGGAAACCGATAAGACGTTTTTTAAATATCAATTGAAGAATCTTTTTGAACGGACGTTGGATGAAATCCCATCAGCCTTAAAAGATTTAATTCAGCAGAAATCTGAGAATGCTATTAATGAACATGTGGAAGATCTTTTTGCGAGGACAACCATAGTTGATCCAGAAAAACGACTTGAGTACATCGAAATGAGCCCAGAAGAACTCATGAAATTGAATGATCCGGTGATTAACCTGGCTGCAGAATTAGAAAAAGAAATGGAAGTCCTGAGAGAAGAAGGCAAAGCTCTGAGCCACGAACGCCTGGAATTGAAGAAAATATACCTGGAAGCGATGCTAAAGATGAAAGAAGGCAAAATTGCTCCCGATGCCATCGGTACCATTCGTTTTACTTATGGCAATGTGGAAGGTTACCGCCCAAGAGATGCTATCTACTTCCATCCATTAACTTCATTAAAAGGCGTCATTGAAAAGGATACCGGTGAGTTCCCGTTTCATGTTCCTGATAAACTGAAGGAACTCTATCAGGCAAAAAACTTTGATCCCTATTTTGATACGCAACTCAATAATGTTCCGGTTTGCTTTTTAAACACGACCAATGTCACCGGTGGAAATTCAGGATCACCTACCCTTAATGCAAAAGGTGAGCAGGTTGGCATTATTTTTGATATGACTTATGAGAGTGTGATTGGCGATTATTACATCATCCCCGAACTCCAACGGACGATCAGTGTGGATATTCGCTATGTGTTGTTTGTTACAGATAAGTTTTCAGGGGCGAAGCATTTGTTGGAGGAGATGGGGATTCAGTAGAGATTTGGAGTAATTCATGACGTCGTTGATTTGGTCTATTTTTGAAAATTAATGACATAAATATTGAAGTTACAGACTCAGAATTCTCATAACATGCAGTTTTTCAACAACGTCATTCATTGTTCTTTGCGGCGTATAAAGGTGCTACACTTCAATGGAGTGCAACCCTCTTTATGGATTACATAGAAAATGTGATAGCGATAGAATTAATGCGACCTCCTCCTATTGACTTTAAATCACATATTGATTTCTATTTGTGAACTCATAAAAATTTTTACAGAGAGATGCAACCTATGAAAAAATTTATAATAACATTTTTAATTATTTTAATCTTTGCAATTATTGTGCTTCCCTTGATTATTCTCATCTTCGGTATCCAATCGAAGCCCTTGGTTACTTCAGGCAAGAAACTTGACTTCGAAGATGTAGAAAGGGTTAAACAGTTAATGAAGGAAAACAATCCCAGGAGGCTTAGACCTGGCGATATTAAGAGCGTGTCCCTTACCGAGCGGGATTTAAATCTATTTTTAGATTATGCCCTGTCTCAGGCGCCTGAAAACCAGAAACTGTACGCACACATCAATTTGTTGCCCAATACAGCAGATGCCCGATTTACTTATCTTCTGCATGAAAATCCGTTTGGTGGTTATTTGAATGTGTCCCTGGAATTCACTCCAGCATCGGATCGTATTGTCATTCTTAAATTAAGAATCGGCGCTTTAAGAATCCCCGGTTGGCTGGTGAATTTTGTGGTGGGAAAGGTGCATAAGTTCCTTCTTCGCTTTGAGGATTATCGAAATGTAATGGATTTGGCTCATTCAGTAAGAGATATCAAAGTTGGAGAAAAGAACATCTCTGTGGTTTATCAATGGCAACCTGATGCAATAAAAAGACTTCGCGCACAAGGTAGGGACTTTCTTATGCCTGCTGATGAGAGAGAAAGGCTGATTGCCTACAACCAGCGATTAGTAGGGATATCCCGTGCAATGAATGGAAGAACTGTATCGTTAACCACTTTCCTTCAGCCTCTGTTTCAATTTGCGAAAGAAAGATCAATTTCTTTCGGACATCCTGAAGCTGAAAATCGAGCTTTAATTCTCAATCTAGCGGCGTATAGTGTTGAAAGAAATCTAAACAAACTGCTGGGAGATCAAGATAGCTGGTCAAATCTAAGAATGGGGCATCTTAGGTTAACACTGTTGGGTCGGGATGACTTAGCCAAACATTTTTTGGTTTCAGCCGCAATAACTGTTTCAGGAGGAAGTGGATTGGCGAATCTGGCTGGAATATTTAAAGAGATGGATGATTCACGCGGTGGTTCAGGATTCAGTTTCGCGGATTTAGCGGCTGATCGAGCTGGTGTGAGGTTTGGAGAACTCGCTATAGGCTCTTCCCATAAGGCGAAGCTATTACAGCAGCAAATGAGCAATGCGCTCAGGGAAGACGATTTCATACCGAGAATTGATCGTTTACCAGAGGGTATTCAAGAGTTAGAGTTCAGACGCAAGTATAAAGATTTAGACAGCGCGACCTACCGAATGGTAGAGAATGAGATCGAACGTCGCATTGCAGCATGTCGGATTTACCATTTTTAAACCTGAATATAGGTACGACGCACTTCTAACATGCATTGCACCTTTCTAGAAAATAGAAGTAAGCCCTTAGATTCTGGTGGGCATGAGATCAACTTTCCTAACCCTTTCAGATTTAGGAAAGCTCTATATGTTAACTACAGACCAATAACTGAATGGTTACGAATAGAAATAAATTACACTCGACATGAAAAAATTTCAAGAATTTTTTTTCTACCACTTTTATAAAACACTTTTCGGCTTAGGCTTACGGATATACTACAAAAATATCTCCGTTTCTGGTTTGGACAAAATCCCACTGGATCAACCAATTATTACAACATCTAATCATCCCACCGGTCTGATGGATGTATTATTAGCCAGTTATTTTATTAAAAGACAAATCAAATTTACAGCAGCCGGAGCTTTATTTAAGGATAGACTCCAGGCAGCGTTTTTAACCAGTGTGGGCACAATTCCGGTCTATCGTCGCAAAGACAGCCCGGATGAGCAGGATAAAAATGTGGAAAGTTTTGAATATTGCTTTCAGGAATTGGAATCAGGCGGAGCAATTGGATTTTACCCAGAAGGAACATCTCATCCCGAACCCTGGGTGAATCCCATCAAAACTGGAGCTGCAAGAGTCGCCCTTCAAGCTGAGGAGCGCAATAATTTTAGATTGAGTTTGTTAATCATACCTATTGGAATTAATTCCCTTTATCCAGGTAAGTTTCGTGGTTCAGTGCTTGTGAATATTGGAGATCCCATTGAGGTTAAAAAATATCAGGCAGCATATCAACAGGATGCGGTGGAAGCGGTTAAAAGTCTAACTGCTGAAATTCAACGTGGCATGGAGGCTTGTACTTTTCATCTTCAGAATAAGATAATGTTAGATATCTTTGATATATTAAAAACGGTCGGTGTTGAAGAGATAAAGTTAGGCGATGAAAAGATAACGAATAATACGGAAAAAATTTATTTAATTTCCAAAAAATTAGAACAAGAGTCGGTTGATATAAAAGACAGTAAAGGAAAAGCCTCAGCAAGATTAAATTCGCTTTCTCGGGATTTAAGTGATTTTAAAAATCGAATGCAGAAATTAAACCTTGTTGGACATCCTTTTCAAGGCATCAGAACGGTAGTAAAATTTATTAGTCTACTTTTGATTTTGATACTCAGTTTTCCTCTCGTCATGCCATTCACTATTGCCGATATTCTACCGTCTATCCTCTCAAAGAATTTAGGAAGAAAATTAGCGGGTAAAGATATATCACTCATTCCTGCTGGTCGGCTCATGATGGGGACAGTGATTTTTATTCTGTTTTATTTATTTGTTTTTATTGTTTTGGGACTTATTTTCAATTTCTTAGCTGCATTAGTTATCTGTTTTACATTAATAATTGGTGGTTACTTAACATTGTGGTATTGGGAGGCATTGAAAGGTTTTACAGATGCATTTAAAAAGATTTTGTTATGGCTAACGAAAAGAAAGGAAATACAAGATTTGATCGAGAGGAGGAGTGTTCTTTTCAATGAATTAAAAATAAGTTTATTTTAAACTCTTTTTGTTTTCAAAACTAAAATCCTTTGGCTTAAAATTAACGTTATTTTATATTTTCAACATCCCTTTGCCGCCTTCTTTAAGTACAAATAATCCCTGGCGACAGGCAAATTTGTCAACTTCTTGTTCTATTCTGATGCCAATCATAGAACCGTATATTTTAAATCCTTTAAAATAAGGGAAAAATAATAAAAATTCTTCTAATTTTTGTAAAAAAATTTTTATATCACTAACCCCCAAAGTCGTCTTAACTTCTCCAATAACCAATTCATGTTCATTGCTCAGCAAAAAATCCAATTCTAAATAATGACCATTTTTTTGACTTGAAAGTCTTTTGGCAAGATTCGTTACTTTTATCCCTCAGGAAAGTTTTTATCTTGAAGAAGAATCCTTAATTTTTTCTTGCTTAATTAGCATTAATACATTAAATTTGTTTGTTAATTGACGTTCAAAATTTTTTAGGTTTATATGAATGACGTTGTTGAAAAATCCCGTTTTAGGAGAATTCTGAGTGCGTAACTTCAAGATTTTCATTACTAAAAATTTCAAAAATGGACTAAATAAACGACGTCATGAATATTATCATTAGATTTATAATGCAGGAAATATGAAAGTAACCAAAAGAAAAACAATTGATGAAAAGGAAAAAAGCCGAATTATAGCCGAATTAAAAAAGTTTTTAGAACAAGAGGATTCTATTGTATTCGCTTATCTCTATGGTTCCTTTAATCAGGGTAATCATTTTAATGATATTGATGTTGCTGTATATATCGATGATGTCGATATCGCCCATCAAGAGAAAACGTTTGACTATCAATTATCGTTGGCAACGAGAGCGGAATTATTTATTGATGGTTAGGAAATTGATCTACGAGTTTTAAATTTAGGTCCATTATCCTTTAAATTCAATATCATTAACAAGGGTACAATCATATTTAATAAAGAACGAAATCAATTAATTCAATTTATAACCAAGACAAGAGATTTATACTTTGATTTTCAACCCTATCGAGATTTCTTTTATCAAAAAATTGTTTTAGGAAGATAATATTGAAAAGATAACCAATGAAGCACTGACCAAACTTTTTGTAGAATTCAATAGTTCAGTAGAAAAATTAAATGCTCTATCTAAAACCTCAAAGAGAGATTTGTTAAATAATTACGAGAAGGTCGACACAGCTAAATATAACTTTATTTTTGCTATTGAAACGATGATTGATATATGAAGCCATATCATTGCAGAAAAGAATCTCGGTGCCCCAGAGGAATATGCAGAAGTATTTAGAATTATGGGAGAGGAGGAAATATGTCCAGAAGGTTATATCAAAAAACTCATTGAAATGACAAAATTTAAGAACCTTTTAGTTCATGTCTATTGGAAAGTTCATGACGAAAAGATTTATGAATATTTACAAAATAACCTTGAAGACTTTGATGTATTTAAAAATCACATTAAAGTTTATTTAAATAGTAACTAGAATTTTCTCGATTCCCTAGGTTTCCAATAAATGGGTTTTCACAGCTTCCTCATCAAAATCAGCAGCTTCATGTCCCTTAAGGACCAGCGCACCCGTCGGGCAGGTTCCGACACAATCGCCAAATCCATCGTAAAAATCTTATTCGGCCAGTATATCTTTTCATCAACCAATTACAAAGCGCCTTCTAAGCAACCGACAATGCAATTTCCACAGCCGTTGCAGAGGTCTTCATCGATTTTGATTATCTTGCGTTTCATATCAGTCCTCTTTTATTTATTTTCCAATCAAATTTTTTTCTATTGAGCTGCCATACGAATTAATCGGTTGTAGAATAATTTTGATTGACAAAGGCTTATTAATTTTTTATATTACAAAAAATTATTATAAGATTTTAAAGTTTTAGGGAGTGAAATAAAATAAATTATTCGTATAAAATTTGTATCAATTCATATTTAAACAATTACAAAAGTTAAAATGTTCAAGTTATTTAATCCAACTCCCTTAATATTCAGGTTCTTATTCTGTAAGTAGATTAATAAAATCAAAAGGATCAGGTCATGTTAGAAAATCAAGTTTATGCCTTAAGCAAATGGATTGTCAGACTCGGCCTCAGAATATTCTTTCAAGAGATCCAGGTCCGCAACATGGAGCAGATTCCAGCAGAAGGCCCCTTTATTATTACTTCAAATCATCCGAACGATAAATTAGATGCCATGATTATTGGTCGAACCGTACCGAGAAAAATAAATTTCTTAGCCGCAGGATTCTTATTTAAGTTCAGAATTTTAAGCTGGATCATGAGAAGCACTGGGACGATTCCGGTGTATCGGAAAAACGAACATGTTGACGCTGGGGAGAGGAATGTCAGGAGCTTTGAAGCCTGTTATGAGGTGTTGGAAAAAGGAGGCGCTATTGGCGTTTTTCCTGAAGGGCTTACTCATCTGGATCGGCAGGTGAAAAAAGTCAAGACTGGCACAGCCAGAATCGCTTTTGAAGCTGAAGTAAGAAATAAATGGCAATTGGGATTGAATATTGTCCCAGTGGGATTAAATTTTTATCATCCCACAAGAATGCGAGGCAAGATATTTGTGAATTTCGGACGATCGATTCGGGTTGCTGATTTTAAAGAGCAATATGAGCAGGATTCAGAAAATACGGTATACCGATTTACAGACCTCATTCATGATAAAATCCAACAGCACATTATTCATCTTAATGATGAAACTACACAGCAACTTTTGGGAGATTTGGAACATATTTATAAAGGGGAACTGATTAAGCAACTATCAAAAGAGCAAGAGTACATTAGTCCGTTCATGGTCAGCCGAAAACTTGCTGATGCTATTCAATACTATTATGAACAAGATCCGGCTAAGATTGCTGAAGCCTGGGGTAAGATTGAGAATTACAAAAACAAATTGAAAATTATGGGAGTAGGAGACACCATGGTTAGACAATATCGACATCGTGGTGTAGTTCTTCGAGGTTTAGGAGCATTATTGATTACATTTCTTGGAATATCGATTGCATTATATGGTTGGTTAAATAGTTTACCAGCCATTATAATAACCTTAATCTTCAGTCAAATCAAAGCAAATCGACTTACAAAAATTGCCCTGACAAAATTTACCGGTGGATTAGTAATATTCCCCTTAATGTACATATTGCAGATTTTCATTGTTAGTCGCTTTTTTAATTACCAGTGGACCTGGATTTACGCACTAAGTCTACTCATTACTGGCTATTTTGCCCTGTTTTTTCGGGATAAATTTAAGGCTTATAAAAGAGATATCTACCAGGCCTACATCCATTTTACTAAGCGTCCTTTAATTCTAATTCTCAAAAAGGAGCGTTTGAAGCTGATTCGGTATTTAGATAAGATCAAAGATGAGTATATGGCAGTGATGGGGGATAGGGTATAAGTGGTATAAGGGTATAGGGGGGGATGAGGCATATTCGTCATGTTAAGTCAATGGATTACAAAAATTTCATAAAATGGATTGGAGATAACCAAATCTCAATTGACAAATCTGCCTTATGCAGATCATTATTATAAATTGATCCGCTATCGAAGGATAACAAACAAATTCCAATTTTCAAATACAAATGACCAATAACTTGCCTGTTTTGATATGGAGAATTGAAATTTATCCGTTTAGCTGGCGTAATAAGTTTTGGATTTTGTGGTCTGTTTTTTGGAATCTTGACAAAATTTTGCTTACAGGATCCTTAGCCTGACAGCCATTCCCTATAAATTCCATACATAACAATAACTTATTACTTCGCAAGAGAAAGGTATCATACGATATGCAATTAGAACAACAAACCCGCAACCTAATTATCCATGCAGATGATGGAGGGCTCTGCCACTCAGTAAATCAGGCAATTATTAATGCTTTAAGAACTGGAATTATAACCAGCACAAGTCTAATGGTACCATGTCCTGCGTTTGATGAGATTGCTGATTTCTTAAAAAAAAATCCACAATATGATGTGGGAATTCATTTGACTTTAACATGTGGATACTCTTATTATAAATCCTGGGGGCCTGTCGCCAAAAAAGAGAAAGTGCCTAGTTTAGTCAATCCTGATGGATATTTTTGGAGCACAGTGCAGGAAGTGATCACTAATGCGAAATTAGAGGATTTAGAGAAAGAATTACGCGCTCAGATTGAACTTTGTAAAAAGTCGGGTATCAAACCAACCCATTTGGATTGCCATCGTGGTGTTTTGTTTACAGACTTTCGCTTTCTGGAAATATACATTAAATTAGGTCTGAAATATAAAATTCCACCACTATTATTGAAACCGACCACAAGTACATTCAAAGCTGCGGAAGAGCAGGGAATTAAAATAGATTTAAAAGAAATTGAGAAATTATTGGGAATGGGATTACCATTTCTGGATCATTTATTTATGATTATAGAGGATTCACTATCTTTTGAAGATAGGGAGGAAAAATATATTGAGTTCATCAAGCAGATACCCATCGGTGTGAGCCAAATTATTGTTCATCCCGGCTATGACGATGAGGAATTAAATCGGCTGACGTCGAATGGTAAATCTCGAAATGATGATCTTATTATTTTCACCGATTCCAGGATTAAACAACTAATAGAAGAGCAAAATATTAGACTTATCGGATGGAAGGAATTGGCAAAGTTAGTGGATTTGGGTGTTTAATTTAAAATGCAATTCTTTTGTGTTGTAAATAATGTACTATAAAAATTTAATTGTCAATTAATGATTTTGTTGATTTAATATCATTCTTTAGCAAAATACCACAACTTATTGGGTAGTAGCAGTCCCTGACTACTGCATATTGTGGTCGAAACGAAAAAATGGAACTAAATCAACAGGGGCATTAATAGTTAATTAAAAAATATTTTTCATACCAACAAGTACCCCTTTGCCAGTTTACTATATTTTTTCACCTGCTCTCGTTCCCATGATCGTTTTCGGCCCAGTTCTTCAGCCATTAGTTCAGCAATTTTAGGAGCGATTTCGATGCTAGTTTTTGTATCAAGTAATATGGCACGGGTACGTCTTGAAAGAAAATCCTCAACGGTTCTCGCCATTTCATGACGCACGGCCCAGATGACTTCTCCGATTCGAATTGGCATTTTTGGATGTAATTTTTCATTGTACTTTTTATTTTCACGAAAAAGGTCTTGAATAGCCGGTGCGTCCGATCCGTATACAGCCAGATCCCCAAATGTTTCAGCATTTTTGTGATATCCATGAATTTGAAGCTCTTTGGTTACGGACGATTTTAGGTCTAGCTGCGCAAGGATAGAAGCCTGATCAATCGTGTCCTCTGCCATCTTGCGATAAGTTGTCCACTTACCACCAGCAATGGTAACCAATCCTGACCGAGAAATATGCAGGGTATGATCGCGAGAAAGCGCTGCTGTATTTTCTTGACCAGGCGTGCTGACCAATGGTCGCAGGCCAGCAAATACGCTCATCACATCGGAAGGAGATGGATCTTTAGTCAAATATCGTGCCGTATGGGATAGTAAAAAATCGATTTCCTCTGGAAATGGGCTCGGTTCTAAAAGTATGTCCTTTACTAACGTATCGGTGGTGCCGACGATTACACGGTCATGCCAGGGAATTGCAAAAAGCACTCTGCCATCATTAGTATGGGGAACCATAATAGCGCTGTCGCCTGGCAAGAAGGATTTATCCAGTACGATATGTACGCCCTGGCTTGGGCTAATCATGGGTTCTGCTTTCTGATCATCCATTTGGCGAATCGAATCTGTAAAAACGCCAGTGGCATTAATGACAGATTTTGTTTTGAGTTCATATTTCTCACTGGTCTCCATGTCCTGAGCGATAACGCTGTTTATCATATCTCCAGCTTTAATGAAAGATTTAACCTTCATATAATTGATTAATGTCGCCCCCTGCTCAACAGCAGTTTCTGCCATGTTGATCACTAGGCGAGCATCATCGAATTGACCGTCATAATAGATCACACCGCCCCGGAGTCCTTTTGTCTCAATGGTCGGAATATGTTCAAGTGTTGTTTCCTTCGATAAAATTTTGGATTGTCCAAAGCCATGTTTACCTGCGAGCATATCATACAGCTTCAGTCCAATTCCGTAAAACGGACCTTCCCACCAGTCGTAATTAGGCACCACAAACGGGAGATTATGCACAAGATGTGGGGCATTCTGGCGGAGTAGCCCACGTTCTTTTAACGCTTCTAAAACGAATGCAATATTTCCCTGTTGTAAGTATCTGACACCTCCATGAATTAATTTTGTACTCCTGCTGGAAGTGCCCTGTCCGAAATCTGCCTGTTCTAGAAGTAGGGTTTGATATCCTCGGGAGGCTGCCTCAATCGCCGTCCCCACACCTGTTGCGCCGCCACCGATGATAATAAAATCCCATTCATCTGAGGAGCTCTGGACTCTGGTTAACATGTCTTCCCGGTTCACGATTTTCTCCTTTTTTATAAGCACAGTACATCAAATTTTGTAGATAAAATCAATTTTAGAGCTAACTTTTAGTAAACAGTTTGTATAACCAATTGCTAACTTTTTCCATTAACCAGATTAGATTTTTATTTCTGCCACGAATTAAAAATTCATCAATTATTTCCGCAAATTCTGGTGTTCTTAGATAGCCGTAGATTTTATGGGGATTCCTGTGTCCATTGTGCTCATAATTATTGAGAACTATTTTATCATTCGCACGGATATGATGAGAATTTTCATCGTAATCGTCACCTAAGTTATAGTTTATCGCAACCTTGTCTTCCAGATCTGAAAAATTGTACCAGTTCCTGACCACATTTTCAGGCGTTGTCAGTTTTGGTTCTTTCTTACAATTTCGATTCAGTTCTGCTGCTATTTTACACATGATGACTGGCAATCCTAATGGGGAACCGATCGTTACTAATGTGTCAATATTTATCTGAGAAACAGATTGCGTGAGCACATCATAAGCAATAATTGAACCCATTGAATGACCGATAATTAATATCTCTTTTTCCCGATGTTTTTTAATGACATGAGCTAGTTTCTTCCGTAAGACATCTTTAACAAGATAGTCTTTTTTATCATTAATACAAGTCCGGGAATAATAAGCATCAAGGTCTTTAAAAAAACGGCGTATGATCATATCTGATACTGCGGAGAAATGGATGGACATATCGTCTTTCAGAAAGATTCTGTCTAGTTGTTTTTCTAAATAATCCAAAACTTTACGCCGCAATTTGCTGGGTTTTTTTCTAATAAAATCCTTCGCAGGTCTATAAGGCTCTTTAATATAAAGTGGATTTTTTTTATCTGTCACTTTAAGGTTTAAAGGCTCAGGATGAAGGTAATTCGCCCAATAGACCAGTTCAAATTTAAAGAACAATCTCGGATGCCCAATCGCTTTCAAACCTTCACGAATCGATTTTTTCCACCATTTTCTCAATATTCTTTTCGGTGGTTTATTACCAAGTCCGTGAATGCCGATAATGATTTTTGACATTCGTTTCGTCCTCCTGATCAGGAATAATTTACAACTTTTCCAGTTCTGCTCTCAACCATTGTGGACGGTCTGATGTGATTCCATCAACACCAGCATCGATTAAACGCTTTGCCTCCATTGGATCATTTACTATCCAGACGTAAAGTTTCAAGCCTGCTGCTTTGATTGTGTTCACAAAGGTTTTGTCAATTATCTTACTTACTGACAGATCCAGTCCATCGAGATTGGCTTGTTTTGCTTTATCTATGATTCCATCAAGCTCCGATGACCAGGATTTTCTATATTCAAAATATTTTATGTCTCTTACCCAATAAACTTGGTGTTCAGTAAAAATTTGTTTGGCTATTGTCATTGTGTTCAGCCCAAAACCAATCAGCGTTATTTGGTTGGGACGAAGATCGGATTTTTGGATCATGCTTTTAAGCTCAGGCAAAATTTCTGAGCCACATTTAATTTCGATCAAAAGTAACTTTTCCTCTGGAACACTTTTGAGCACTTCCTCTAGCGTTGGTATGTGTTCATTTAGACATCGCTTTCTCTTATAACTCCTGATTACTAAGCGTTTTAGTTCTTTCAGAGTTTGATATTTCACCCTTTTAAATTTTCTCCCTAATGTGAACGTAATATCATCATGAATCACAACAATTTGGCCGTCTTTGGAAAGATGAACATCGACTTCGACGGCATCGGCATTTCTTTCCCACGCGAGGTTGATGGCAGCAAGGGTGTTTTCAGGCGCGTCGTATGATTCGCCGCGGTGAGCAATCAGGATCATCGTTGTTAGGTAGTTGAGTTTGTCATGTAATTTAAGTTAATTATCGATAATTTTGAGAATGAATTCCCACAAATTGATCCAGCAGATAAAACAAAACCCAAAAATAATAAGATACTAACGAATTTATAATAATAAAAGTTAAATATCCGTTGATGTTGGTTTTTTATATAGTACGATGAACACTGAGCGAACTTTACCAATGGTCTTACTGTCCAATAGTTCTTTTATTTTCAAGAAACGTCGTAACATCCTTCGATAATAAGCCACAAATAATGGAACAGCGTTCTCTTCGCAAGCATCGATCATTTCAAAACATTTGTTGTAATTTAATGCCATCGGTTTTTCTACATAAACTGGTTTTCTCGCCTTTGCGAGTGTCAACGTGTACTCTTTGTGGGAAGATGGTGGTGTTGCAATGTATATTGCATCAACATCTGTATCACGTATTAACGAATTAGCATCGAAATATCACTTTGGGACACCGTATCGTCGGGTATAATCCTCAGCCAGTTTCCCATTGAGACGCATGACTGCTACCAAGCGAGAGCCTTTCGCTTTCTGAAATCCGGGACCGCTTTTGACTTCTGTGACATTATCGCAACCAATAATTCCCCAACGTATTTCTCTCATACTCTTTCTCATAATTAATTACCTTAAGAACATCATCTTTCTACTTAAAACAATTGCTTCAGCTTCAAGTCTATAGATATAAACGCCTGAACTTACCTCTTGACCTGAATGATCTGTCCCATCCCAAATAACTGATTGTTCTCCCACTGTTTGAACCATATCGACTATAGTTTTTATCTCTTCCCCAAGAATGTTGTACACTTTTATAATTATTTTACAGGTCGTGGGTAAAGAATAATGAATGCTTGTACTCGAATTGAAGGGATTGGGGTAATTTTGAGAAAGAGAATAAGTTTGGAGCGTACCATCATCAAAAGGAATATCAGTGGGTGAAGATTCAACCGTTAATCCTTTGATGCAAAAGTTAGCCGTACTGTTCCAACTTGGATCGCTAAAAGTGTAATCATAAAGGTCTAACCATTGAGAACCGCTTCGGTAATAACTTTCACCCGGATTGGCTGTAGATTCCACGATAGTTCCCTTATAAGTAGCCCCTAAAAGAACGGGTACCTCGGAGGTTCGGTCAAAAGGATGTCCGCCATTAGAAAGGTTTAAATAAATGTAAAAATCTTCGCCTTCAGTGAGAGTGATTGATGTGTCCAGATCAATAGTATGAAATCCAGTATATTCGATAGTGCCAGAGGTTGTGGATAGTTCATTATGTAGTTCTCCACCTTCAAATCGGTCATAAATTGTTACTGTGTAATCCACATCATCAGCGGCAGTGTAAAAACTTACTGACTTTAATAATTCTGAACGTTCAGCAATGAAAGCATTGAAGGCTTCGGCGCAATCCATTATTGTATCGCGCCAGCCATGATAGTCATGGTAGTAAATATGGTCATAAGCCATTGGCTCAACGTTCTGGAATGAAACGGCGCCCATTTCCGGATGTTTACAGCAGTGTTTATCGTAATAAGATATCCAGAAATAGCCATTTTCACCCCAGGAGTCACCCCAACTGTTTTTGCAAAGCCATGCACCAGGCCTATTGTACTTGGTTTGTTTATAGTCATCCCAGCCTATTATAGCCACTGCATGATTGGGCTCTAAAGGACTGCTTTGAGGTTGATAATGTATATTATTAGATATAAATTCGCCATCATAACGCATACATGTACCTAAGACACCTTCAGCCATTATCTTCGTTTTGATAATTTTTCGATAGATAGGATTAGTCTTAGGACTATACCATTCAATGTCCCGCACATAATAATAATGGTAATTCGGATCATATCTTATTGGAGGAGACTCAAAAGATTGTCCATCAATATCTCGCACAGCTCCTTCGCCGCGTGATAGATAAGCTGAAGTTACGCGATAATCGCCACCTTCATGGACCTCCAGTCCACCGACGAATGTAGGATAGGTATCATCATTATTATGTTTATTGAATCCATTCCACCAATCAAGATGGTATTCCGCTAAATTAGGTTCATCAATTTCTCCTGCGGAAGTCCAGGAACCATTCATCAGCAAATTACCCTCAATGGCTGCCATCGCACCATGAGTCCAGCAGGTACCACTTATCTGGCTTTTTACCGATGTGACATAGTTTACACCATCATAATTACGCAAATCAAAAGTCGCTGGAGGATTTTGGGAAAATACGGTAGACGCCGCAATTATCGTTAATGCCAAGATTGATAGGACAGTTTTTTTCATAATTCCATCTCCAATGATTGGACAGTTCCAGTTAGAATAGATACATAATTATTAATGGATTATAGTAGTTAAAGATATCTCATTATTATCCAAAGCACCCTAATACTATTAACAATTATCTTTCGAGCAAATCGGGACTATTTTATAATGACATTTTCTCCTCAATTTAATGGCATTGATTTTAACACTTTATTAAAAGCAATTTTAAACCAAACCGTATAATTATCTGGGTTAAGTTTCAAATCTTCTTTTAAAGATTCCAGATCAATCCATTTATAGTCTTCAGCTTCGTCGGAATTCAGATTTATAGGACCATCATATTTTCCGATAAATACATGATCGAATTCATTTTCAGTTAAGCCATGATCAAATTCGACTTTGTAGATAAAATCAAACACTTTTTTGAGATCCGTATCAAAACCCATCTCATCCTTAAGCCTGCGATGGGCAGCCTGCTCCACCATTTCACCCGGTCTCGGGTGACTGCAAGTGGCATTCGTCCATAGACAACCAGAATGATATTTGTTACCGGCTCTCTGTTGGAGTAGCATCTCACCTTTAGAATTGAAGATAAAAATTGAAAATGCCCGATGCAATTTGGCATCTTCATGGGCTTTTATTTTTTCTTCAATCCCAATTTCATTATCATTTTCATCGACCAAAATAACAAATTCTTTCATTTTTTGCCTTCTTTTCTTTAAACGAGTTCATATTGATAAGAAATAATTTTACAATTTAAATAATCAAATTTCATTATTCCATCATTCCTTATTACCGTATTATCTTATACCCTTATATCCTTCTTCCCTTCTTGCAAAACAGTTGCCTAAAACAAATGCTCCTTCGTCACATAAGCATCATCCGCAGGTTTTACCAGTATCGTTTTTTTAACTCCCTCAATTTGTTTAATCAATTTTTGAAGTTCATGCATATGATTCGACTGACACAAGCAATGAACATTCGGACCAGCATCGACGGTAAAATAACAGGGAAGACCTTCTCTTCGCAATTTCTGAATTGCTTTGATAATACTTAAAGTTGTAGGCTGCCAATAGAATAATGAAGGCTGTGAAGTCATCATCACAGTATGCATGTAAAGACAATTTGCTTCGGCAATCTGCCCCACTTTATCAAAGTCATTATCTAAAATCAGCTTTCTGATTTCCTTTGCCTGCTGCTGAGATTTATGTATCCTGATTTTGTTAAATGGACTGGTATGAGCTAAATAATGCCCTTCATCTGAAGTTATATCTTTTTTACCTGTGTCTACGATTGCGATGACGGTATTTATATCAAAACAATCGTGGGAACAAATTTGTTCTGCAAATGAAGTATCATGAGAATTTCCGGCGTAACAATAGACAAAACCACCGTAAATCGAACGCGCCGCAGAGCCTGAGCCCAATCTGGCAATTTTAGAAAGCTCTTTCCTGGAAAATTTTGAACCAAGCGCATCGGCAGCAGCGACCGTTAATGCCGCGAAAGCTGAGGCTGATGATGCCAGACCGGCTTGAGTCGGGAAATCATTCTGGCTCATCATTTTAAATTTATAATCGATGGTTGCCATTGCTCTCAAATGATCGATCACACGAATGATTCTCTCAAAATGTCGCCCAGTTACTTCCTGTCCCTCAACGATAACCATATCCTTATCATATTCCGAAGAAAATTCAATGGTGGTTTGGGTTTGCAAATGAATTCCATCGGGGAGTCCATATTTTGTCATACTTACTGTATCGTTCAGTGGAATATTCAGATTTGGATCGTGATCTTTTGAACGACCCCAATATTTTATTAGCGCAATGTTTGAATGGGCAATGGCTGATGATTTCATAGTTATCAATTTGTTATGACAAGAAATTATTTCCTTCAGGTTTAATTTAAAATAAAATTCACATTATTCAAGCGGGGTAAATTCTCCAAATTGTTTGGAGTTGATTTTACACTTGCCTTTAGTCTTCCATTTAGCATTAAAGTTATAATAAAATTCCAGAAATTCAGAATCGCCGCCGCCTTTCGTAGTGATTAAATACCTATTCCGAAGCACGCCAATCTTTCTGGCTCGCTGTGCAGGTATTGGCGAATCACCTGCCGAAACGTCAACAGGAATCCAGCCATAGTTTGGCAAATAGACTTCTGCCCAGCGGTGCCACACATCATCGATCCCTTTATCTTCACTTCTGACGACAATGGAACCCGCATATCTGGCTGGAAGTCCACTGGCCCGACATAAGGCGATAAATATGAAGGTATATTCACTACAAGACCCCGTCCCTCGTTTCAAAACGGTCGGTGCTGGATTCCAACCGCCCAATGGTTTTAAATTGTAATCAATTTTTTCACAGATATAATCAAAAATTTTTCTGACCATCCAATACGGATGTCTTTCATTTCCCACTGCCTGTTTCACAGCTTGTTGAATGATGGGATGATTCAAATCGTATTTTAATCCATCGGCGAGATATTTTTCCTTTATCTCTTTCGGAATCTCCTCTAATTTGCCGACTTTTTCTGGAAAAATGATATATTCGGTGTGATAAAGTTTGGCGTTAAGTTTCATTTTAAGCTTTAAGAAAGTGCCCGGCGCAATATCTTTGAAATGGAACTGAGCAAATTCCTGTCCCCAGCGATCGACCACAAAGTCTTTCGGCTGAGGCTCGTATCGAATCTCGCCAAGTATCTCTTGATTATCTAAATCAACAGGAATGGCGATATAGCTATCCAATTCATCCACCACATCGGGACCGTAATTCCTGAAATCATGAATCGCTTCCCATTGATATTCTTTTGGATCTTTTTTGAAAATATATTCTTTATCATCTAAATTAAGTTGATAAATTTCACTTTTTTGAAAATCGGCACACCACAGTGTCTTTCCATCCCAGCATAGACCATAAGGGTAAGGACCGAATGAAGGCATAAATGTGACCACCTGACCCGAATTCGGGTCAACTCGATAAAGCATATCATCACCTCTGTCAGCCACCCAGATATATTTGCCATCGAAGGTCATGCCTTTGGAATTGTTCGATGGGGCAGGAATGTTTTCATGCATCATGCCATCGATGCGATTAATTTTGAGCAACTTCTTTTCCTTGTTATCGACCAGCCACAGAAATTCCCCATCAAAAGTCAACCCAATGGGATCGGGTGAATTGGATTCAAGTAATTTTTCAGCAATGCCTGTTTGGACATTTATTCCATAAATCCATCCTTCTCCGGCATCAACGCACCACAGTAGCTTTCCATCCCAGGCAAGTCCTCTGGGATCGAAGCCAGGAGATTTGATTTCTTTAATCACTTCCCCATCTTTTGGATTGATCTGGTATATCTGGCAAGTCCCTCCATCAGCTAACCAGATATGTTTCCCGTCGAAGGTCATGCCAGTAGGATGATTGGCTGGAGTTTTAAAGGTTTGTTTTGCCGTGCCTACTGTTGCTATTGATTGAGGAGTGAATATCAGATAAAATAGAAATAAGGATAGATAGAAAAGAAAGATTGGATAGTTTTTTTTAAACATTGTTTTTCCTCCCGTTTTGGTTCTTAGCTATAAAGGTATAAGGGAACAAAGGGATAAGGGCATAAATATATGGATGAATTAGTTCATACCTTAGACCAGTATACCATATACCTCTATACCCTATGCCCCTTCCCTCAAATCCTTAATATTTACTAATATGATTAAGCCAAACAACACCACATCCTCAACCAATCGAGTATATCCGACTTTCGTCCCTTCAATAGTCATTGAAAAACATCCACATGTAATATCCAACCCTCGCGCGATGGCAGATCCAATAGCGATCAGAAACATAAAGGTCAAAACAAGTAAAGTGATTGCAGCGCCTTTTTTCCATTTTCCGACAATCAGAAAGATGCCACACAAGACTTCGAGCCATGGTAAAATGATCGCCATGATGGTAACCAGGAGATAGGGGAGAAGACGGTAATTATCAATGTCTCGGGCAAATGTATCGGGATTCAAAATTTTACTGGTTCCAGCAAAGATAAAAATAGCAGCCACAAACCATCTTAAAAGAAGAGTCAATCGATCCCAGCTTTTACTTCTCATTTTTCTCTGCCTCCTTCCCCTCAATTTCATTACCTAACTTTTTCCAACCAGTTAATCCATCGAAGTAAATGGCAACTAATTCATAACCTGCGATGATAAGTTCATAAGCTAAAAGCTCAGCCTGATCACATGGCGGTCCATTGCAATAGCAAACCAGCCAGATATCTTGCGGTAGTGAATCTAATTTGGACTTGTATTCAGCTAAGTTTTTATAAGGTAAATTTTGTGCGCCTGGGATATGTGTTTTTTCAAATTCAGCTTTGGTTCGGGCATCGAGAAATAATGCTTGATCAATTTCTTTTAGCTGAAGCACTTGTGCCGTGGTGATAAGAAGAGGTTCTGCGGTCTCATTTTCTGTCTCGTTTGTTTTGGATTCATTAACTGTAACAGACACACCTGGTAAATCCTGTGCCAAAACTGTATCAGGAGCAAATTTTAATGGGGGGCGCTTGCTGGTTATCTGAACACCCTTTGGGTGAAAGGTATTGACGATTAATCCTAAACAAGAAGCTATCACAAAAATCCAAATTGCTTCTTTAATTGCTTTGATCGGCTTATTTTTCAATGGAAAAATCCTTTAAATATGATATGGTTTAGTTGAGAAGACAAAAAGAATTTACCCTATCTCCATGTCGTCTCTGTTAACTTGGTCACTACTTGGAGACGATATTCACTAACAATAACAAATCTATTGAATTAAAACATAAAAGTCAAGAAAGAAATCCTGAAAAAAATAGCGGGCAAAAAATCATTTGCAGATTATAATAAAAAATTGCTAAATGAACATCTCAATTTTATTGAAGCAAAAATTAAATAATATCATTCATGTCACACGGTCATGAAAGATTTGATAAAAGCTTAGGTGGTGAGAATATAGAACATAGCTTCACAAATTGATTAATGATAAGAGACCACAGATTTCGCAGATTTCACAGATAAAAATCTGTGTAATCGGTGAAATCTGTGATTTATTTTTTTGTACTGCGATAATTTTGAAATTCCGATACAGAGAATTACAATTACTGCAATCTCTTTATCACCACAACCGTCACATCATCTTTCCATTTACTCTTATTGCCAAAGTTATAGGCCGAATCAATAATAATATTCATTAATTCCTCTGCTGATAATAGTTGATACTCTAAAATAATTTTGTTCAATCGTTCAATTTCAAAAGGCACACCATATCGATTTTGGCGTTCGATTAAGCCATCGCTGTATAACACCAAAACGCTACCCGGGTTTAAGAAGGCAAAACCCCGTTTCAATTTGACTTCTGGCATTGGTCCAAGGACAAAACCACCCCGATCGAGCATTTGAATATTATCGCCTGAAACTAACAGTGGTGCTGGGTGTCCTGCATTTGAATATACTAAATTACCATTTGTTTCAATCTCACCGTAAAAAAGTGAGATAAAAGAGGTTGATAGCGTGCTTCGATGAATCACGCGGTTTAATTTTTCTAGGGCTCGTGTCAATTTCATCTCCTTTTCCAATCCCATCCGCAAGCCAGTGACCACGTCACGAACCAACAGAGCCGCTGGTAATCCATGACCGCTTGCATCACCGACAGCAACTCCAAAGGTCTCTGCATCGAACTCTATATAGTCGTAAAGATCACCACCGACAATATCGGTAGAAATGGATTTTCCAGCAATATCAAATTCTTTTATTTGTGGTGCTTTCTTAGGCAATAGACTCCGCTGGATGAGTTCGGCTTGATGTAAATAATTTCGGAACGTTTCGCTTGAAATTCGAGCCGTCAATACTTTCCGAATGGTGTTTAAAGAAAAATCAATTTCTTCTCTTTCCCAGCCGGGCTGTAACTCAAAAACAAACAGCCATATTTGATCTTCTTTTTGTATGGAAAATGCTGCAGGAGTTAAAAGCGTAGTTTCAATTTCAGTTCGTATGTTTAAACTTAAGTGAGGATCATTGTAGATGTAACAACCGTGTTTTAAAACCAATTGCACTGCTTCGTCATCGAGTGGTAAAGTTTTACTTATATTACATGATTCATCCAAATTTATGCAGTTGAGTAGGACGAAGTTTTCTACATCGAGTTCATAAAGCCTGCCATTTTGAATATTAAGGTCTTTTCCTAAAAAATTGACCAGTTCCCTGAGCACAGTAGACAGCACATTTTCAGATCCAACCTGATATATTTCAGACAGAAAAGCATCTAATTTCCGATAAAAATCTTTAGGGTTTGATAACATCTACTATCTCTAATTCCGTGTTTAAGTGGCAACTTTAAAAATACCATCTAAGTTAAAAATATGGAAACTTAAAAAAATTTACCAAAATGTAATAAATTTCAAATAATCATATAAAAATCCTAACTAAGATAAAATTCAGCTCTTGATGTTTAAAGGTCAAGCTTTTGCATCTTCAAGACTCTTATAATATTCAAAAAATTGGTTTAATCGGGTTAATGTTAATGCACCCTGGATGAAATCATTGACACCAACCAACGAAACTTTATCTTTTCCACACTGTGAACATAGCGTTGTTGCAGTAATTAATATGGCTAAACCAGTACTATTAATTCTCTGCACATTTTGGAGATCAAGTATGATTCGAGTGCTTCCTCTTTTGATTAAATCCTTTAATTGAGCTTCAAATACTTTGGAATCGGCTGGTTTGCCCAACATTTTTCCTTCAAAAGTAATTATGGCAATATTATTTATTTTTTGACTTTCGATTTGCATTTTTCCTCCTGCTTTTATGAAAGCAAAAGTGTATTGATATTCTGACCTTTATTTTCACATTTTAACAAGGTAAATTCCTAATAAAACAACTTGAGTCATATATTAAATAGTTGTAAAGCCTTTAACTGTTGGCTTATCTAATTGTTTAATGGTTTCCAGTACCAGTAAAATACAACTATCAATATCATCCAAACATACCAAACCTACATGTGAGTGAATGTGTCTCGTCGGGACACCAAATACAATACTTGGACATCCTATTCGTGTCACATGAATGGCACCAGCATCTGTTCCACCTCGTGCGATCGATGATAGTTGATAGGGAATGTTATGCTTTTCTGCAATTTCAATCACAAATTCTTTCAACGGTTGATTGGGGATCATTGATGCATCATACATTAAAATGGCGGGGCCTTTTCCCAACACTGCCTGTGCCTGTTGCGGTTCAACCCCTGGGACGTCTCCCGCAACATCGACCTCTAATGTAATACAGACATCTGGCTCCGCCAGCCATGCAGTAGTCCTTGCGCCTCTGGCTCCTACCTCTTCCTGAATTGTAGCAGCACCAATAACTGTATTGGGGTGATCGATTTGGTCTTCGTTAAGCCGTCTTATGACCTCAGTTGCGATAAAAACTCCCACTCGATCATCAAATGCTTTTCCCATTGCCAATTCAACGGTTCCCTTCGCTTCCTCTTTTCCATTTTTAATTTCAAAAGCAGTTTTCTGAAATGTCGAGAACGTTGAAAATGGAACGACAGGATCGCCGATGCGAATTCCCATAGCTTCAGCTTCTTTTTTATTGGAGCACCCAATGTCAATAAACATTTGGCTTTTTTCAATGATTTTACTTCGCTCATCAGGATGTAATAGATGGGGTGGTTTTGCCGCAAGGACTCCCTGAATTTCACCCGCTTTTGTGCGCACCAACACACGCTGCCCCAACAACACCTGATCAAACCATCCCCCAACCGTGTTAAAGGTTAAAAATCCCTTGTCATTGATACCAGAGATGACAAAACCGATTTCATCAATGTGACCCGGCAATAAAATAACTGGTTTGTCAGAACTTCCTTTCTTAGTAAATAAAAGTGATCCTAATTTATCAAAATGAATTTCATCGCAATAGGGTTCGATATAATCCCGTGTCAGCTTAATGGGTTCTCGCTCAAAACCAGAGGGTCCAAAACTGTTACACAATCTTTCTAATAATTTTTTTGATTCATCCTTCATGTATTTCCCCTGCTGAAGCCTAAAGGAAGTTAGGTTTTCAGACCAATATTTGAGTTTCAATTCAAAATATGGAATTAAGATTTTAACATTTTTAAGTAACCAAAGGGATCAAAAAAAGTCACATCGTGAGATATTTTAAAGAATAAGTGTGTGTGGTTTTTTGATCCGAGCGGAATAAATTTACTAAATATGATTGCTAAAATCAAGATTTATTTAGTTAATTTTTTTTTAGCTACCATCCTGTCCCGGTTATAAATTTTTCCTAATACGTTATAATATAATATTTGTTCCTGTTTAAAATTGAATATTTTTAATTTAATTACCCGATTTTTTTTCTTGCATTTTTCTAAAATTTATTTTATATTTATACTATCTATTTGGAGGGCGTAGCTCAGTTGGTTAGAGCACCAGGTTGTGGCCCTGGAGGCCGCGGGTTCAAATCCCGTCGCTCTCCCTCGTCTAGTTAGTTATGAATGGTCAGTGGTGAATTGTTAATGGTAAATTAGCGAGATTTTTGGATTAGTAATTAATCATCTGCCACTCACCAATCACTACTCACAACTCACCAAGATATTGTCCCCATCGTCTAGTGGCCTAGGACCCAGGATTTTCGATCCTGCAACGGGGGTTCGATTCCCCCTGGGGACGCGTAATATATCCCTGTTAATGATGGAATTTGGCCGTGGATGTTGAGTCTTCGGCCTTTTCTTTTTCTACCTTCTCGACCGAAAAGCTCTATTTTGGCAATGAAGGTGTGAATGAAGTTGCGTATTAACTCGACATTGGTTTCATTTAATAACTCTTCAAAACGATTAACATAGGATTTGATGGTACGACTGTTGAGTTCAGATTCAGCGTATTGAATAGCGGTGAGAACTTGATGGTTTCCTTCTAAGGTCTTATTAATATCCGCTCTTTCTTTTTCTAATATGCTGATTCTTCCCTCAATAATTTCTGGTGAAATATTCCCGCGTTCAAATAATGACATATTCCGATTAATACATTCGTCAATTTCAATTAATCGATTCTGAAGTCTTGAACAATCTTTATTTGTCTTGCGAATTTCCTCCTGGTAGGCTTTTTTGGTGGCTTCAATAACTTTTTCAAAGTGGATTCTGGATAACAATGTTTCCTTAACAAACTTAATCGTTTGTTTATCTAAATACTCTGAAGACATTTTGCTATTGGTACATTCAGAATGATGATTTCTTTTATGGATACAAGAATAATATCCACTATCTTCAACCATAGGGCCATTACAGACACCACAACGTAATAAACCAGTTAACAAATATTTTCTTGACTTTGGCGATGCAACTATTCGTTTATTGAGCTGATAACCATAGGGTGCTCTGCCGCCAGCCCGATAGCCNNAACCAGCACGGGAAAAATCAGACAGAAGCTGATCGAATGTTTCCAGGATGCCTTCAACCACATTATCAAGGGCTTCATCGCCTATTTTTGGAATTTTAAGAAATGAGATTTCAATACCGTGTCGCTTAAAAAATGCTTTGGTGGTCTGGGCGTTCATGCGGTTGCGGGATAACCTGCTGGTATCATAGAACCAGATTTTCGACCATTTTCGGTTCTTTTGTTTCACTTTGGTAAGAATATCTTTGAAATCAGGATCTTCAAGAAAATCGCGGTGACGAACTCGGGGGAATTCAAGTTCTTTTACAATAATTTCACCTCGTTTTAAAACCTCGGCTTTAATCTCTTCTACTTGAGATTTACAAGTGACATCATGACGAACTGTGCTAGAACGTGCTATGATTATTCTATGGACGGTCATTTTATTATCCTTTTAAAATAATCGATAATTTTCTTCGGGCAACCAAAGAAATATATAAATATTTTAACGATTTCAGCAGCTTTATTTGGATAAACAGTTATTATACTTTGAACGGTCATAAATTAAACATTTTTTAAACCATTTCTCTCCAACAGAAATGAANNTATTTCTCAAATTATATAGACGGATTTCCTTTCTCAAAAAGTTTAAATTATGCCCATTTGTATGCCAGGCGTGGTTCCTGCACTATTGGGCAGCACGGTCTGAACATATTCTCCTGTTTCATATTGGAGCGAATTGAAGAAGTCCGTGCATTTAGGGATAGGCTTACGACCGGTAATGTAAAGACTTCCTGTGAACTTGCATGGTGCCAATGGTGGTATTGGAGGATCATACTGCGGTTTGCCATCGACAAGCTCCTGCCAATTGTCGATCGCATCCTGGGCAGTGCGAGGCTGTCTCGCGGGTACCATAGCATTGGCGTAATCAAGTACAGGGTCCATGGTGGTGAGCCAATCAGCCGTGGCCTTGCGGCATATATCAATCAACCAACGATCCCCTGCTGCCAGGTCGATGGTCAAACGGGCGGCGTGATTGTTTCCTGTTGCATCATACGGCAATTGCGAGCGATAGGCATCGATAAACGCCTGCAACCCGTTGAGATTGGGATTTCGGGCTTCCTCGTAGTCGATTTCAATCCCAACCCCATATTGTTGAGCGACCTCAGCAGCGTTTAATCCAAACTGCGTTGGATTGGTTGCCAGAGCTGTGTTCCAATCATCGACATACGTGATTCCACCAATCGAGAACATAACACGGATATTTCTGCTCTTGAAATAGTTTACGATCTCGGGTGTCATACCAATCGGTACTCCATTTACGGTCTGGGTATCGTTTGTCTTATTTAACAGCTTCAGCGGATTGACGAAACTGAGGATAACCAGGTTCACAGACGGAACCTCATCACCCCGATCGATAAGCCAGTGGTTATTGTAGTCAAACTCTGCGATGTCCCGTACCGTTCCCCAAGTACAATAATCGTTACCAGCATGCCAGACACCGTAGATTTGAATTTGTGTAAAGCTCTCAGCAGTTAAGCCAGTCGTCTGGAGAGAACGTTTATCTTCACTCTTTTTTATCTCATCCGGAGCAATAGGCTTTTCTTTTATATTGCAACCAGTAATCAGAATGAATCCTATAAGAAGGATTGAATATAGACGAATTCACATTTTTTCCATAACAATTTATTCTCACCCCCTTAATAATGACCGCCTGCGGGAAGCCCATCTATTGGATGGAGGGCTCAAATCATATCAATTGGTATCGATTTCTTTTTCTCTATTTTGATTTGCGGCCGTCGCTTATACCTGTTAATTTCAGGAATTAAACGATCAATAAACCTTTCTCCTTTTGATTTAAATTCTAATTCTTTTATCCGTTTATCTGGAGAGAAAATGAAATTTTGATAGCCCTCTCGTTCTGCAAGCTTGGTTTCCAATATCATCTTTTTATTGTTTCTAATTACCTCAATTTTTACCACATCATCTTCTTCCAAATCGGATATAATTTCCTGCACATCCTCTGGATTGGAAACCGATTCACCATCTAATCTAATTACTACATCACCTGATTTTAAACCAGCGTCTTTTGCAGGGCTATCATCTTCAACTTCTAAAATCAATACACCTTCATCTTCTTTTACACCGAAATATGGTGCCAAATCCTTATTAAGTTCATGCAACTTGACACCTAAATAAGCTCCTCCGCCACACCATCTAAACATATTTATGTTCGGAGCGACATAAAATGCATAACTTCGACTACTTTTCAATTTATCAACTGTGACGGTAATAGTTTTTTCCTTCCCATCTCGTATGATGCCAATATTGGCTTTTTCACCTGGTTTTATTTTTCGAATAACTCGAGTCAGTGTACTGGGACGACGGATTTTGACATCGTTAACTTTCTGAATCACATCATCCTCCATCAGCCCGTCTTTATCCGCTGGGCTATCTTCTTCGATACTGGTGATGACAATGCCATAATCTGCTTTTAGTTCTCGCTTTAGATGGCGAGTTAAAGGTTCAACGCTGACCCCTAAATAGCCTTTTTTTTCGACCTTCTTTTCGGCCGATTTGACAACATTAGAGTCGCTGATAAAAGCAATGGTTAGCATAAATACGAATGCTGCACCAATAATGATTAGGTTTCTTCTCATAGTAATTTACCTCCAGCTATTAGTTTAAGAGATAATTTAATTATTTTTTTTATCTGTTATTATGATCGCCAACTAAATTTTATGACTGGATAGATTGAAAAAAAGTTTTATCTATCAGTTCATTTTTCTTGAGAAAGGAAGGTCAATTATACAATTTTAAATTGCTTTTTTATTGACGTTTTGGTATATTTTTGTCCGATTTGAAACCACATAAAAATTTTTCAGGGAGAGATTGAATGCTTACAATAATTGTTAGTATCATCGGTTCCATCTTAATTATTCTTGGATTGATAGGTTGTATTGTTCCTGCTTTGCCAGGACCGCCATTGAGCTTTGTCGCACTTTTAATCCTGGCGATAGTTCAGGGATTTGCTGAGCCTTTAACATTGAAACTTATCATTATTATGGCGATGTTAACCATTGTCGTTACCGCAATGGATTACGTGATCCCCGCTGCAGGCGCCAAAAAATACGGCTCTTCCAAATGGGGTATCTGGGGTTCGATTCTTGGTATGATCATCGGCATCATTTATTTTCCCCCGTTGGGAATGATCATAGGGGCATTTATTGGCGCTGTTGCCGTTGAAATGTTGGTCGGAAAATCATCGAGAGAAGCTCTAAAAGCAGGCTGGGGTGTTTTTATGGGGACTTTATTTGGCACGATTTTGAAGTTGATCGCGTCGGGGGTGATGACTTATTATTTTGTTTATGCGTTAATTTGAAATATGAACATTTACTATATTATTTAATCAATGCATTGAATGTTTTTTTAAATCTGCTTTTATATAATTCTCAAATTTTTGGCAGGCATAGTTTTTTAAAAAATTTTTTTTCGCACCTTTCACTAAGGATATTAATTTATCTAATGAATCATTGAATTCCACAAAGAGTTTGGTCAGAGTTTCATTTTTTATTCGTTCCATTTCATTTTCCAAATACAATTTTACGAGATAAAAGAAATCCCTATAAGGACGAAAATCGAAACATAAATATCGAGTCCTGGTAATAAAGTGAATTATTTTGTTCTTGACTTTAGTCAATGTTAATTACAACTCTTTTTATTATCTTCCTTTCGTCCAATTTAATTATCCATTTATATGACTTAACAATAAGCTTAGAGAGGAAAAGAAAATGAAACGAAAAATAATCAACATCGATGAAGAACTCTGTAATGGTTGTGGCAATTGTATTACTGGCTGTTCAGAAGGAGCTCTGCAATTAGTTAATGGAAAAGCGAAATTGGTGAAAGAGGATTTCTGTGATGGATTTGGGGATTGCATTGGAACCTGTCCCACTGGAGCGTTAATGATAGAAGAACGAGAGGCTGTGGATTTCGATAAGCAAGCTGTGAAGGAGTATTTGTTAGATACGCAAGGCATTGAGGCGGTCTGGCGGATGGAGGAGGCACAGAAAAGGCATCATGCCATGGAGTTAGAGGAACATTTACATCTAGGGTGTCCAGGAGCAAGAAGTCGAGAGATTAAAAGAACAACCTATGAACAAACGGTTTCGGTACCGGTTGATGGTCCAATCATGCAGTCGGAATTAGCCCAGTGGCCAGTTCAAATTCATTTGGTTCAGCCGGGGGCGCCGTTTTTTAGCAATAAAGAACTAGTGGTGATGAGTACCTGTGCTCCGCTAGCGTCGGCCGATGTACATCGGGGTTACCTACGTGGTCGGAGTGTGATAGTCGGCTGCCCCAAACTTGATGATACCCGGAATTATGCTTCAAAAATCGGAGCCATTTTAAGAAATCCGACCATTCCAAAAGTGATTATTCCCAGAATGGAAGTCCCCTGCTGTGGTGGGTTGACGATGATCGTTCAGGAAGCGGTTAGACTTTCAGGTAGAGATGATATTATTGTTGAAGAAAATGTGATAGGGATTGATGGAGTAATAAAGGATATAAGGGTGATTTAGGTAATAGGAGTAATAGGTGTAATATAATAGGTAATAAGGGTAACATTAGAAATAATGGCAGGGGGATAAGTACTAAAATCTCAAACATTTTTAATTTTGTTAAGAAATGGGGAGTTTTTGAGAAACAAAGCTCGATAACGCCGTTCTCGGTCTATCTTACTTTTATAAATTCCTGACCATTCGGCAAAATCTGGATTGCCATCGTCATCCAACCAGCAATTTGTTCAGGCATCATAAAAGTATTCAGATCGAATGTCATATTTCTTTTCAAACTCATGGCATCTTATAAAATTAAGAAACAAAAATACTACACAATGACAAATGTCCCACATCCAAAATGAGTTTGCTTACCTATGTGGAGAATAGATGCTAATTCGAGGTAAGGTATAATTACCCTCGGAATGATTTTAAATCTTTGCGTGCCAATCCAGTTACCTGGCCAGGTGGAAGGCGCTGATTTGATATTATTTTTAATAATTGGAATGTGATTTGTTTTTTGAAGTGCTTCTTTAAAAACTCCTCGATCATCACTTGTTAAGAAATCGCTGATTTTACCTGTACCTCTTAGGCGAGGATTTAATAATTGGTTTATTCTTGAAATTAAGGCGATTAAAATTACAGGCAATGTTGGAGCATTGGTGTATTTAGAGGCTTCACCGTTAGGCGCAAAACCGAATTCACTTAATTTATCAGCGATATTGGTTAAGTCGAATGGAGACATCCAATTTAATTGCCTAAATTTTCGAAGTGATTTTGGTTTAAATCTCAAGCTCTCCAACCATTGAATAGAATTAGCCCGGTAACGTAAATCCAAACGACCATCAGAAACTAATGGTTCCCACTGATTTCCTCGAGCGACGTAAACACTTTGAATATCAAAATGCCCCCAGATCCGATTTCTACGGTTCCATTGCGGATCTGAGGTATAGCTTGCTTCTTCCATTGCTGGCAGGATCACTTCTAAAAACAGACCATGATCAGCATCTTTTCCGAATAATTTCAGTTCCCAAAAAATCAACTCATCCCTGCCATAGGTACGTTTTCCAGGATATACAAATAAGACCGAGTTAAGAGGCCAGCCCACTTCAGGCGCTGGTGTTAATTTTAACGAACTATTTTTGTAATCAATCATCAACGGATCAAGGCCTTTTTTCCAGGCTTTTTTCTCTTTAGTTGGTAAACGACTGGATATGATTGCACCAATCACCATCGAGAGGTCGATTGAAAAATATCGGGGGAAGAACGCTAACGAACGATTTACCCGCCACACGATTAAGTAACGGACGAGGTTAAGACGATTGAGGAAGGATAACATACTGAATCAGCTTATAAAAAAATTTAATTTGATTTTTACTCCACTGTCTAATTTTCCAGGCGCTTAACATATCTTTCGCTTCCTGCGACAATTGTCCCAGAAAACGTCCCCAATAAAACTGTTCTTCTTTTGGATCATCTAAACTTAGTAGTTCGAAAAGTTCTTTCTGTTCATGAGGGCGGAGATTGGCCCGAAAGACTTCGACCATTTCGAGCATGCTAATGAACTCCGATATATCAAAAGTGAGCAATCCATCACGTTCTTGTTTCTTCGGGTTGATTAACTGCTGCGGTGATAAAAAAAATCGAATCCGCAGTTGATCCATTGAAAGATTGGCCTCATGATGAATTGCCCACGCGAGATAATCACCCATATTCAGATTGCGGTATTCTCCTAACGAAGGAAATATTTGAATGAGCCCCTTTAAACCTGTGCCAGAATAAATAATCAGTTCCTGAAGCCATTGCCTTATAAACTGACGTTGCATCATGATAAGAAAACGCTGTTCGTCATGGATGTAAATTCCATAAAGAAAATTTGAAGGCTTAATTTTTCGTAAATGTTGAGGTATTTGATTTACATACCCCCAAATCACAATAGCCCTTCGTGATTTAGGGGCGACTTCTTTTTTCTTAACCAGAATACTGATACAGATTTTACAATAGCGATGATCCTTTTTCCGTGCTAAAACGGGTGCGTAAACCCTGCATCGGTGACAAAGCCGGCCGATTGCAGAAAAAGGTCCGCCTTGTGTTATTTGAGACAGGTCGATATCGGGATGTTCGGAAAATTTATTTAGTGTTGCTAACAACTCAGCACCACTTTGACAGCGACGAAGCCAATCAAATTTGGTTAGCATTCAAAGCCTCTCGAAGCTTGTCATAGTGTGCAATAACTTTCGTGTTGATCCAATCTTCAACTTTTATTGGTGAACGCCACGATTCCTCTGGTTTATCTGAATATCTGTTCTCCCATTTAATGAGATAGCTATCCTCAAGCAAATGCAGTTTTAGACTACCAAAGCCAAGATACCGAGCTTTGCCCATCTTGTGAGCAAGGCCATCTTCTAAAACTAGGCACCAGATCAGCCGTTGTAGTTCTTGTTCCATCAGATTCCAAAAGCGGATCGAAAAACGACAACGAGCCCCGACTAATATCGCCCTCATATAGCTTGCGCGGACAGTATCAGGTTTAAAATCGTCTAACTTTTCAACGATGGGAGCTAAAGGCACGTGTGGAAAATATCTCCATTCTGTTCCAATTCGCAAGATTTTTGCCTGGGCTTTCTGAACATTCTTCCACTCTCCATCGATGAATTGCCAGGTTCCATAAGGATAGGGTACCTTAAACCATGAGAGTGCTGGCTTCTCAAAAGTTGCAAATTTAAACGAAAGTCGTCCAGTAATCGCCTGGTTGGGTCCAGTACCAACCCAGCCAAACAGACTATCGACTGGATTGAGTTTACTAATGTCGGGACTGGCTTCTTTGGAATCCGATGCAATGGTATAAATATGTCGAATCATTCCTCGACTACTTTTGCTCGGCAAGGCATAAAGTTTTGCAGCGCCTCTCAACGAAGATTCAGGAGGTGCAATAGAAAAAAAGTCCCAGCCGTTAATGTGCTCATTATCCATGATTACTCTAAACGAAGGCTCGCCACTTTCTTGTATACTAATGGGTGTTAAAATTTCACCTTCTAAAGAGAAGATGCCGCAATATCCGCCAAAAGATCGATGGGAAACAAAACCCTGACTCACCTTGGGAGGCGTTCGAGGCAATTTATTGGTATCAAAACGGATTGGAGCCATAGTTTTGAAAGCAGCTAAGGCCGCATCTCCTTGCAGTTTGAATGTAGACCAGATGCCACGCTGTTCCAGACGTTGATCGCCAAACAACTTTTTGCTGATACCGTTCTTTTTTCCCGTCATCCATTGAATTTCGGTAACCTCAGCCTGAACCCAGCCCATGCCATTGGTTTTTTCGCTCCCTAATGGGATGTCGCCGCGATGAAAATCCAAAATTAAATGGCTCAGGACGGATAGTGCTTCCATGTCTTTTTCGGAAATATCTTGCAGATCTAAACGGAGTTGAAATGAAAGATTATCACCGTAAGCGAATAAATAGTCTGCTTTGGCCTCTTCGATAGGCTGTCCTGTACTGGGATCCATTCTCACGCCATCCATCGAACACCATGAATTTCGGGGGACGTTTGGATTAGTAAGATAAGCATCAGAAAAGAAGACCAACGCTCTTTTTCCCTGAGTACCAAAAAGACGATTTAATATTTCCGTGGTTTTGGGAGATTCACCCCAGAGCGTTTTCAACACCATAGAGGCTCGTTTTCTAAATGCACCTTTGATGGTGCTGCCTGGAATATACACTTCCCACACTCCTTCCTGAGAAGAAGGCGCCCAGGTTAACATCCGCATGAATAAATTGTCATAGGATTTGCCATACTTTCTAGATATTTCTCGATTGAAAAGTCCGCCAGCACGAAAATCGGTATGAAAAGGCTGAGAAAGTTCCTGGCGGGTGCGGTTGCGATAAGCTTTTAAAAATGTAATATGATTTTTATCATTAGTAATGCTTTTTCGTAGATTACGTTCGTTTGTCAGATATCGAAATTCGATCTGGGAGTGAGACTCTAAAAATTCTTTCCAGGAAGCAGGCTTAATCCCTTCAGGAATGAAGTCTGGTTGATTCCACTCTTTTTCAGTAATTTTTCTTTCAAGGATCATTTGTTTAATTTGAAAATGATCTTCCCGATTCGCAATTTCCACATCGATCCATGCGTCACTCTGGAGTAATTTAATCTGTAGATCGATCTGTTGATAAAGTTGAGGCAAAATCTTATCGCATTCAGGGGCTAATAGATCTGCTAAAGCACTTTCATCATGGATTTGGGCTTCAAGCTGCTTTTCCAATTGAACATCCAGCCCTAAACTGTTGGCAACATCAAACCAGGCTTGAGTGGCAAATTGTTGTGAACTCAGAGTCTGTTCCTGAAGATATTCTAACACACGATTCACGAGATTGGCTTTCTTCCCCATGATCTCAATAAATGCATTTTTAGCAGCCTCTTGATCTAAGAACGGTTGTTCACACAATGGTTCAAGTTTTTCAAGTATTTTTTTAGAAAGCGGAAATTTTCCTTTGCCTAATTTATCAATTGCAGATTTAGGGAGTATCCAGGCTGTGCCTTCTTTGATAGAATTTTCACGTAGCCAGATGGCAATAATCCTAGGAAGATAATCAGCAAATTTTTTCTTCCAATCTTCCGGAGTTAAAATAGGACCGCCAATGGACAGTTCTAATCTTTTTCGGATTGGTTCGGGAATGGTTCGCATGGCGGCGACGAGTAAGCGTCCTTCAATTGCTGCAAAAGCAGGAATTTCTGGATCAACCTTGCCCCAATTCCAGCTAACCAGAATTGGATTTAACGTATTAAACTGAAGTGATATGGATAAATGATTGGCAGTTGAATTCAAGGTCAGGGTAGTATTGGGAGTGGAAAATGGAAGATCCATTTCCAGCCTGCATCGACCCAGACCTTTGCTTTTTCCTGCACCAAACCAGAATCGTCCTTCTTTTAATTCTTCAAGGATATGAAAGAATTTGGCTTGATTATCATCCTTTTTCAAGAGATCATCATAGACGAACATTTTAAAATCAAAGACCGAATTTCGGAACAATGTTTCCATCTTATAATTCGCGTTCGCTTCTGCTGCCCATCGATCTTCGTCCAATTTTATGCCCATCCTGAGATCAAAGAAATGATCTCGTGGATAACAGTCTTTGTTCAAATGGCATTCAACTTTGGTGATGAGTTTTTCAGGTAATAGAGAATTATATAATCGCGACCATAATTCATTAAGAAGTCCAATATTTTTACCATCGCGCGATTTACCGATGAAAGCATCCATCAGTGCTTGTGCTGTACCTTCAATTTCTCCCGCCAGAGAAACCAGTCGTTGCGTGCCATCGCCATCTCTAGTAAAGAGTGTTTTCCGAGCATTGCCCCGGTAGATAGGGGATTCGACGAATAGTTTTCCTTGAAGGAGCATGACTACCTCTTTTCTAAATTTATTTTATTTTTAGAATTTTTTAACGTTAGCAATGTAACTAGTTATTTATATGGTTGTTGAAAAAAATTCAAAACAACTATTTTTGTTCCTACACGAGTTAATGAATCCCACAGATTTTTTATCAATGGGCTTCTTGAATCCGTGGAAAAATTAACAGATTTTAATATGAGGCTTTAATTTAATTTTTTAAATATAATACATCTTTAAGAAAATGTCAATAAAAATTATTTATTGTAACTAAACTTTTAATCATTCAGTCATTTCAATTTTATATAGCACTCTTGACAAAAGTCAATGAATTTTTCAAAACTTTTTATTATATTAGACAGGAAAATTTATAGCATTAGTCATTATCACTTTCATATTGAAAACAGAAAGGATTTACCATGAGTGAATTAATAAACAATGCTCAGAAGCGGAAGGAATTGCTTAAGCACATGATCCTTCAGCTTCATAAAGGAATAGCTCCTGATGCAGTGAGAACCCAATTGATCCGATTGATAGGACAGGTGCCTTATGGCGATGTCATGGAGGTGGAACAGGAATTAATTTCAGAAGGATTGCCACAGGAAGAAGTTTTAAGACTTTGTGATATCCATACGGCTGCGTTGAAAGGTGCACTTGATCATTCAGGAGCCAAAACTGCGTCTCCAGGACATCCCGTCCATACTTTTCAACAGGAAAATCGTGCGCTAGAATGGGAGATTGCGATGTTGGAAAAGTTGTATAAGCAGATCGATGACATGAAAGATCAGGATGATTCCAGCGAAATTATTAATGAAATTCAAACCCACTTTAATGCACTAATGGATGTGGAAAAGCATTACCTCCGCAAGGAAAATTTACTGTTTCCTTATCTGGAAAATTATGGCGTTACAGGACCTTCGACTGTCATGTGGGGCAAACACAATGAAGCCAGGGAGCTATTGAAAAATGCTATCGAGGTATTAGGAGCAGCGAAACAAATTACAGCAGGAGAGGCAAAAAACGTGATTGAACTGGTCCTGAAGCCTGGTTCCAACGCTGTCAGCGAAATGATTTATAAAGAGGAAGAAATTCTTTTTCCCATGAGTCTCGATAAATTAAGTGATGAAGAATGGTTTGAAATTTACAAACAGAGCATTGAGATTGGTTTTTGCCTATACGATCCAACCGATACCTGGCAGCCAGAGGTGATTGTCCTGGAGAAGGAAAAAGATGAAGAAAAAGGTAGGATTCAACTCCCAAGTGGCACTATAAAGGTTGCTGAACTAACGGTTATTTTGAATACGATACCATTTGATCTCACATTTGTCGATAAAGATGATACCGTTCGTTTTTTTACTCAAGGAAAAGAGCGGATTTTCGCTCGTAATCGCGCGATTCTCGGCAGAAAAGTCCAGCGATGCCATCCGCCTTCAAGTGTGCATATTGTCGAAAAAATTTTGAATGATTTTAAATCTGGGAAACAAGATCGTGCTGCTTTCTGGATCAATCTCGGTGGTCGATTTATTCATATTGAATATTTTGCATTGCGGGATGGAAAAGGAAACTATCTCGGCACTCTGGAAGTAAGTCAGGATTTGACTGGGAAAAGAAAACTGCAGGGCGAGCAGCGGTTGCTTAATTATTCTAAATAAAGCCAACAACCTTCCGAAGATTTTGAAATCCTCGAAAAGTTCATTTTGAATTCAAACAATAGGCAAAACAATGAAAGAAAATAATATCAATTTTTCAATCACACCTGAAACCAAAATTGGGGCTTTACTGAACCATTATCCCCAACTGGAAGAAGTTTTAATTGAAATGGCACCTGCTTTTAAAAAATTGCGTAATCCAATTCTCAGAAAAACCGTTGTTAAGGTAGCCACATTGCGGCAGGTGGCGCAGATTGGCGATATTTCATTAGCAACGATAATCAATAGACTTCGTGCAGTTGTGGGACACAGTGATCCAGATGGGCTCCACCTTGAAGGTGGAGATCATCTACTGATGAGTGAGGAACATGTCGATTCTTCGACTCCTCCCCCATGGTTTGACAAATCACTGATTGTGAAATCGCTGGATGCCAGACCGCTTTTAGAATCGGGAAATCAGCCAATTACACAAGTCATGGAAGAAATAAAAACCTTAAATCCGGGGAAAATTTATGAATTGACGACTCCCTTTGTCCCGGCGCCGTTGATTGATATGATTCAACAGAAAGGTTATCGAGTTTACTCGAAACAGATAGCGACAGAACTGGTGAAGACTTATTTTTCGATAGCAGAATAAATTGGAGTGGAGCGCAATTGTCAATCCAAATCGTTCCACTGTAATGGAAGTTCAAATGGAAGAGACCAATCTTGAAGTTGAATCCATCGAAGTTAAAGCCAGCCATTTCCAGAAGTCGAAAGAAGCAATAGTCAGTATTCGAAATATTGATTTCGAAGAAATTCGAAGAAGTTCAGAAGATCTGGTAGACATCCGGATGAAGTGGAGTTGAGTACAAAATTTCTATATTCGGGTGGCAGACCGTTTGTTGCTCCTATTTATAATTCTGAATTAAAGGAATGGGTGGTCGAAGAATAACAAATGAATAGTGAGCGTTATCCCGCTTATCATTGTATCGATTTCCGCATCGACCGACGCTTTATTTTCGATACCAAGAATTTGGTGATCTTTTTCGATATTGTGAATATTTATAATCGAGTCAATATCTGGAGTTCTAATTATAATGATTATGACACTCGTGACCGAGTCCTGAAATATAAGACTTTGCCTGTCGGCGGTGTGTCGATTGAATTTTGGATTTTGATTAATAACCTATTATACTTAAAAATGAAATTTATGAAGAATTTCAAATTACAATCAGACAGAATAATCATCGGCGTCCTATACTTATTGATGTTTGCAGGTGGTTTATGGCATGTCCTGGGAGTCTTTCAAACATTAATGCGATTTCTTGCTGCGCCGCTGTTAATTGTCCTTTCGATCTTAGTTTTTGGAGTAACTTACAAAAACATATCTGATAAAAGGACTAGAAATTTCCTATTACTTTGGGCAATGTTTGTCATTATTGGTAGCTTTTTCATTGAATGGCTTGGTGTTAAGACGGACAGAATTTTCGGACAATACGTTTATGGCGAAACGTTAAAACCGATTTTATTCGAGGTGCCAATTGCTATCGGCTTTGCCTGGCTCTGTATGCTGTTGACTTCCGCATCCGTAGTACAGAGAATTCTCCTGAGGTTTTCAGATTTCAATATGTTAGTCCAGGGCATCAGTATCAGCCTTTTAATGGTTCTGTTTGATATTATCATGGAACCCGCTGCCGTAAAATTGGGTTATTGGATTTGGCTCAGCGAGTCGATTCCGATTCAAAATTTTTTTGCCTGGTTTGTTGTTAGTCTCTTATTTGCGTTAATCGGTTTGCGTATCGGTTCTTTCAAGCAGAAGTTACCAACGATTGTGTTTCATGCTTACTTTGCGCAGTTGATTTATTTTGTAATGGTCATTTTGAAATAAATCAATATAACCTTGATGAATAAAGACTGTTTTAAATAGACAAATTAAACTCAAATGATGTTTTATAAAATACAAATCATAAAGAACAAATCCCAAATAAATTCCAATAAAAAATTCCAAAATTCCAAACAGATGATTGGCTGTTTTGGCATTAAATATTGGTATTTGTAATCTATTTGTTATTTGGAGATTGTCATGTAAAATTTTTTTCGTCGTTTGACAAAGTATGATTATGACAAAAATAAAATTTATCAACTCACTTAAAGGATTGATCATTGCGATAATCATTATTGGCATCTGGTGGACAAGCCTGATATTTTTATTGACCAGAAATCTGAATGATCTGCATCCCTTGCTGATTCCTCTTTCTATAATCTGGCAGACATTTCTTTACACAGGAATTTTTATCACGGCTCACGATGCCATGCACGGTGTTATCGTTCCTGCCAATCGCAAATTTAACGATGCGATTGGAACGATTGTAGTTTTGCTTTATGCACTATTTTACTATAAAAATTTAGTGACCAAACACTGGGATCATCACAAATATCCTGCCAGCGAGAAAGATCCAGATTTTCATGATGGAGTCCATAAAAATTTTTTCCAATGGTACTTTCATTTCATTAAAAATTACATCAGTTGGAAACAAATTTTGGGGATTGCCATAATTTTTAATTTATTATTCCACCTATTCCACATTCCAATACCAAACTTAATATTGTTTTGGGTCATTCCATCACTATTGAGCACTCTGCAGCTTTTTTATTTCGGCACGGTTCTCACCCATCGAGAAACCGAAGATGGATACAAAGACAAACATCGGGCAAGAAGTGTCTCTTTACCTGTATTTTTATCTTTTGTCACGTGCTATCATTTCGGGGGCTACCATTGGGAGCATCATGCGTATCCGAATATAGCGTGGTGGAGATTGCCGAAAAGTAAATCTCAATGAAAAATAGATTTTATCAAAAGATTTCGGCGGTTAAGGAAAAATACCAAGACTCAAGGGATCATAGTTTTTATGATACTTTTTAAGATCAGAAAATGACTAAATAGTTTGATATATATCCTAAAGCCGCCACCTAATTATAAATCGTTATCTTAAATATCTTGCTTTGTTTCCATAGATCGAGACATCAATAAATCATATATCTGCGTTAAAGCTTCATTCTGCGCTGATGAGTGATTTAAAATCTCTCGGATTTCCTATTCAGCTTTTTGGTTAATGAGATAATCATTATACGCTTCAAGACGATCCATTTCTTGAAGAGCTTTTTCAAGTTCAATATCAGGCTTCAGGCGTTCCACATTTTCAATTGGTATCATAATCTGATCACTTGTCGTGGATTGCCAAACATCAAGTGGAATTTCCTTGATGCGATGCAGGATTAATAAACCTACATTATTGTTTCCCTGTGTAACAACAAAACAACGACGTCCTGCACCAAAGATGTGACTGTCCACCAATTGTCGTAACGAATAATCAGCGGGAATGAATGGACAATTTCTGCTCATCGCTTCGGAGACACCATGTCCTGCTAAAAATTTTCAGAAACTAATCTATATTCCCCAACCCCATATTCATCCCAAAAAACGAATTTTTTATTTAGATCATTGTAATACTATACTTCATAATTGTCCGTATTTAAGATGAATCATTTTTTTGGACATTATCAGGCATCCCATAAACAATATAAATGTTGCACCGATCGGTTCGCCATCCTGCAGATTTACCATAGCCAAAATGCTGATCGGCGTATTCGACCCGTTTATAGTATTCATTAAATACTGGATTCTCCTTGGTCCCTGGAGCGGGATTGTGATGACGCCAGAAATCTTCAAATAACTGTTCCTTTTCCTTGCCGTCAGCGTTTTGCACCTTTTTCAATTCTTTACCATCAGCAATATAAACAAGCTAGTTAATCCTATTATCCAACAACCTGACCTCATACGCATTATTTTGACCAATAAATATAACTGTCTTTTTTTGTTCTGATAACCTCTTCAAAATTTACAACGTGAATAGACATAGATATTTGAGCAGCAATTTTTCAATCCGACAAAGACAATTTCATTGGTTGCAGGCAACCAGGCAGGAGAGAACAGTCCATCCAACCCAAATTTAAACGATTCTTTGATCTCCTTTTTATCCACGTACAGAATATTTAATGCATCTTCGCCACCCGATCGAGCGGCAAAGACGATGTTCTTGCCATCATGGGACCAGCTCATTCCTGGACGCAGCCAGTGCAGTTCTTCCAGGTTCGATTTTCTTTGACCCGATACCAATTTGGTCACCTTTTTGGGATTCGTGGCAGAAATAACATAAATATCAAAATAGCCCGATCGGTCGGTTAAAAAGGCAATTCGATCCCCTGTCGGTGAAATGGCAGGGCTATTGTTGATAAAATTGCCCCATTTTTTATGATCGGTCAAGCGTTGCGCATAATCGGTCGGCTCCTTTCGGTCGGCGATCTCAAGCCAGTACTTTTTGCGCATCCAGCGCTGCCATTTTTCGCTCGTCTCATCCAGCGATTCGTTCAGCGCCGAACGCCAGGCTCGCTCAAAATTTCGAGTCCCTTTGATTCGTTGTAATAACTCAGTTCGCTTCTGTGCGCCAAATGTCTGATCAATATAGAGCCAGACCGATTGCCCGCCTTTATATGCCAGAAACGCCTGTAGATATTGTATTGGCGACAGGTAGCCCCGCAGCGTCGCATCCCTGACAAACATATCCGAATCGGTATCCCAGCCCAACGATTGAAACTCTGCCTGTCCTTCGATGAACCAGGTCGGTGGCATCATTTTTGTCGCCCCCTGGATAATCGCCCCAGGGCCTGAGCCATAGAGGAATTGCATCTGGACAGCATGGGTCAGCTC
>JABAOH010001975.1_pt1 | contig 42296 bp, 43 predicted proteins | sample 7062181 | NCBI WGS metagenome assembly JABAOH01 (sample SAMN14538630, study PRJNA623070) | marine sediment metagenome | biome: marine biome [ENVO:00000428]; feature: marine pelagic biome [ENVO:01000023]; material: deep marine sediment [ENVO:00002113]; isolation source: pool of 5 deep marine... | reverse complement strand
TAGATTGGGAGGAAAAATTGAATTTAGAAGGTTTCTTCAAAAACAAGAAAAACTGGAGCCCTGACGAGCTCTCTGATTTTCTGGAAATCGCTCGTGCCAGCGGAAAGACCGCTTTTATAACCATGGTAGATGATCCTAATAGCCCTGAAGCTAAAGCTGCAGAAGAATATATTAATAGCCATCATCTGCTTCCACAGAATTATAATGATACGACAGAAGAAGAAATCGAAGAAAGGGGTAGAAAGTTGTTTAATCCAAAAACATCGATTAATGAGAAGAAGAAAATTCTTATGCTGCTGGCACACTTGGGCGTCTATGAATCCTATCGAATACTAAAAAGATATCAAGAAAATCCTAGTCCTGAATTACGGTTTTGGGCAAAAATGGCTTTCGATGAATGCCGCACATTTGCTCAACAGAGTCTATCCGACGAGACACTTACCGCTCTGACGTTAATCGAAAAAATAGGTCGCAATGATCCCTGTCCATGTGGGAGTGGGAAGAAGTTTAAAAAGTGTTGTGGAAAATGACGATTATAAGATCATAAAGAGCTATGAAAATACGCCTTTTAGCTTTTTAAGCATTAGACGAGTTAGCTTCTCAACTTCAATTTAATAGGGTATGAAGTGTAATTTGTATAGTGAAAGAATTGTATTTAAAAAATGATACTGATTTCGGAACAGAATCTTCGGTGTTTGTAGAAAAGCATCGGTCTTTAAATTAATAAAATATATACCGCTTCCGATCGATTTATTTAATTAATCGGCTTAAATCATCAGCTATACTGATGGTCCCAGCTTTGCTTTACCGGTAGGGGAGTGAGCTGGATTATTCAGGAGATAACAGAACTTATCAATACTCGAAATTAAAAGTGAACTTCGCGTCCACTAGAGGGCAGAAGCCCTGGCAGCAGCGTAGGTCTCTTGCTTGGAGAATAAATTCGTACTGAGAAACATTTCAGGCCTAAGATCAACTCATCTGCGTCAATGTACTGCTGTCAACGCTAAGCTCCCTTTTGGGGGAACAATTCAAGCCACCCGTTTTAGAGGTGTTGTTGACTGAAAAAATGATTAGGAAATAATATACAAGTTTATTGAAAAATATGATTTAAGTCAAATCCCAATTCCTTAAGAAAGTTGAAAAAAACTCTCATAAGTTTTGTATAGACTATGCTATTTCATGATACAAAATGCTCTGCCTTGATCTGGTACATTTCCATCCTACTGAAATTAATGCCTACAAAATTTCAGCTAATCTTCAATTTTCCGATAAGCTGTTTTTTCACGTCAGCCGCGGCGTCCGATGATACAGCGAACATGTTGTGATTTTGAATGAGGAAGTGAAAAGTGTGGCTGGATAAATTGTCCGTGCTGGTATTCTGGAGCGAGTTAATATTGCATTGGACTTTTTCGATGCCAGTTTAAATTGTGTTGGCGCTTATGTCATTGGAATAAGGTCGACATTAAAAAGCTTTCTGATTATACTTTTGGAGTCGATTGATAAATTCAGAGAATTTGGAGAAGCATGGAATAATTTTGCTCGTCTGGCATTGCTGGAAGAACTGAAGACAATGCTATTTGGTGCGGGTTTGGATTATTATTTGAAGAATGGTGTTCCGATTGGAGAAAAATGGATGGAGGAAGTGCAGCATTATGAAAAAAAGGAATTAAACAAACGTTTATGATTTCCCTGTACTGTCTTTAATTTTATAACCTTATCATTAACCACTTGTTTAATTTAGAGATTATATCGTTGATAATGTTAACAAAAATGGATTATTGAAATAGTTTAATTATTGAATCATATTTTTCTTTTCCAATTTTTTCAATAATGATGTCTGAAATAAATTCTAAATGACCAATCATTGCTTTTTTTACCATTTGTGATTTATTGTGATCTAATGCCGTTTTGAATCTAATAATACCATCTTCATAGTTATTATTTAGAATTTCTATGATTCCTAAAACATGATTCATCCAGTGTAATCTACGACCTTTTTCAATACCCTGATTTGCTAATTCAGTAGCCTCATCAATAAATGATTTTGCAGCTTGTGTCTTACCTTGTTTTAAATGTAGTAGTACAATAAAACATGCAGTAGTTGCCTCTTTTGTTTTTTTCCAAGCTAGTTCATGATTTTTAATGAATTTACTAAGTCATTATTATCTCTACAAATAAGCCCTAATATATTAAAGGTGTATAAATGATCTGGATTGATTTCAATAGCTTTTTCACAACATTCAGTTGCTTTAATTAAATCAAAATCAGGTTTATTTCTATAATTGATTGCTAATCCGTAATATGCTTCAAAAGAATTTGGATTATATTTTAAGGATTGATTAAAGGCTAACTCTGCTTCTTCAAATTTTCCGTCAGCAGAATAAGATTCACCAACTAAGTAATGAATTTTTGAAATTATGAAAGGATGTAAGTTTGTTATAGATAAGATACTTTTATATATTTGTATGGATGTATCATAATATCCCGACTCATAAGCTTTTCTTCCCTCTGATAAATTTGAGATTATACCAATAATATTTTTACTAAGAACATCAAGGTGATTTGTAATCATTTCAATTGATTTTTCACTTGATTTTCTTCGACTTTGTATGATCTTAAGTTCCTTGTTTATCCTTCTTCTTATTTTTCTAATTCTGGAAAACTCGGTTGTTCCTAAGATTGCTGCTATAATGAACATAACAGTTATGGCACAAAAAAGCATAGCGGAATAATCGATAATTCTATTGGCTAAAACGATATTATCCTGTGCTTCTTTATATAATCCATAAATTTCATTCTTATTTGATGAGGGATAAGTAATTACTAACAGACTATCAATCTTACTTTCTAATTTTTTAATTTGGTCAATATCTTTTTTATTTGTAAGCTCTTGCGCGATATCAGAATTAGGAATCAGAAAGAAAATTATTACCAGTGAAAATAAAAATACCCTTTTCATTGATTACAACCTAAGAATATTTATTAATAATTTGATTTAAAATAAATATTTGCTAAAATGTCAGCAAAATCCTTATGATAATAGATGATTTCACGACAAAATTTATAGTTAGGTCTGATCATCGTATAGTCTCTAGCAAAAAATAAACCAGGTTCAATTAAGTTGAGAAGTGCTTGATATTGTGTATTATATAGAGTACTGCACACCATCTTTGAATCAATTTTCTGTTCCAAACACCTTTTAAGAATTGGACAATCATTTTCCCAATCAATAATTAACACATTATCCGTACCAGCTACAATATGACCAAATGTTTTTATATCTAAACCTAAATGTTCACCATAGAAAAAATCGATCACCTTTTCCTTCCAATCTGCTCGTGCATAACATTTAATAAATTTTTCTCTCTTTCGAAAAAACCAGGTAATTTTTTTATCGATCCTTTTAGTGATAAAATTTGAAATATTATCTGGATTATCAAGAATAAAGTGGTAGTTATGAGTGTCTTTCATGGTAGATTTTAGAGGTAAAGTTATCTTCAAGTTTTAATTTTTTTAATTGATCATTGATAAAAAAAATCCTCAAGCTTAATTAGTATGATTCTATTATCACTAATTAAAATTGAGGATTGAAAAGAGAATAATTTAAATATTATTATAATTAAATTATTGTTTTTCAGCAATTATCACCTTTTCAACTTCATGTCCGATATTAAATCGTTCTTTTGGAACGATAATTTGCTCATCTCGAAGACGAAATTCTGATTTGAGCAAATTGTTGACTACATAATCATAATTAATTAAATCATCTTTATATAAATTTAAAACAAGTCTACCCCCCTTAACTAATAAATTATAAAGTCTTCCTACTTCTCCAGATGTGATATTGAAGTCAAATACAAATGAGCTAATGATTGCATCGAAATTTTGTGGTGCTATGTTTTCGCCATTACCCCAATAAAATGTTTTGATACCCTTCCGCGAACAAACTTTAAGTGATTCTTTCGAAATATCTGTTCCTATTAATTCAAGTTTATTATCTAATTTTAATGATCGTAAACATTCTAAAGAGATTCCAGAACCTATTCCATAATCTAGAATTCTACTTTTTTCTTTCTTACCGTTGATGTTTTCAGTAGCCTTTTTTATTAATTCAGATATTACAAGCTTGTTGTATTCAATTGATGTAATATTATTCATATTTTCAAGTCTGATGTCACAAATTGATATAACTTGATTTGGAGTCAATTGCGATAATGTTTTATGAAGGTAGAAAATATTTAAATATTTTCTACATATTTTCCCATTTATTTTTATAAACTGGGGCAAAAAATTTGCTTCTTCAAATCTCTTTAAAACATAAATACCATGAATTTTATTGAAAAGGTTAGGGTTGACGCTTTCAATATTTTTATCTCTTTTGTTTTTGCTTTTTTCCATCCCTCCTTCGATTCTGCTATAATAAGTAAAATAATCGAAGTTGCAGTGCATGATGAATTTCCCCTAAGTTATTTGTTTTTATTTTCTTTCATTTTAATTAATTCCATTTGATTTATTTAAATAAACGAATTTTGAATCTCCGATATATATTCCTAAAAATAATTTTATTGACCAAAAATAGTATTAAACCAAAAGCAACAAAATGTATCAAAATATATCTCTGAAAAAGAAATTCAGATAGATTCTTTAACCAAATAATCTGAATTGGCTGACTTATAAATATATTTAATACCATAAATAAAGCATAATAAATAATATAGGCGATAATACCAACGCTTATCGCTTTCCCTTTAAATGAGGAGCCTTTTGAAAACCAATCTTTGTGAAAAAATGCCCGGATTGCACCAAAAAACATCAATGAATTCATAATTAACCAGATAGCGTCTGGTTCTACATACTGCAATTGTTGAAATGAATTTATTTGATCTATCTTATCATGTCCCAATTCCCATAGGATGGTAATAATAAGAGTAGCAATCGTCAAACTAAAACCAGCATTTAACCGAGAATCTCTGTCCTCTACCGTAAAAGAGAATTGAATATAAGTAAATCTGTCCCTGAAATAATCGACAAACTTTTTGCTTAAATGGGTTCTGAATGCCGATTGACTTTTTATACCTAACTTTTCCCACTCATCGAAATATTCAAGTTTTTTCTGTGAATATGACTTCTCGAGCTCAAAATCTTCATTGACATATTTTGACGGACTGGGAAAATTACAAGCTTGCGAATCTAAATCATACGCATGCGGCAAGAAAAAGAATGCATAAAAATCACTTATTTTAACATATTGATCTGGCTTATGCTTCTGTAAATTATTTGATATTTGAACATCATAAGTGATATCGTAATGAAAACTTCTGAAACTTTGAACTTCATGTTGTTCTGACCAACCAATCCATAAGGCAAAACAGGGAAAATAGGTTGATTGTAACTCACTTAATTTATTATTTGATAAAATATGATCTAATCCTAAATCCTGTGGAAAAATCATTATTCTTTTTCTGGATTCATTATAAAATTCGATTATATCTTTAATCGGGAAAATGATGTGATCATATATTTCTTTCTCTTTAACTGTGTAAAATATGAGACTATTATCTAATTTTTCGTTTCGATAACATTGATAAATTATTGACGATGCCAAATCAGGATCGGAACAATCTCGATCTTTTAAAGTATTGGTAAAATCAGTGAAAGAGTCAAGCATTCTAAAACTTGACCAAAATTGCTGTAATACAAAATGCTCACCAAAAAAATATTTAACATCCCTTAGCGGAGAACTCATTTCATCACTAAATTTTATAAGGATAGACGGATTATGATTCAAATGAAGATTGTTGTACCGCCAAATTAAACAAAGATATGATGATAAATTATTTCCTTTTAATCGTGGATCGATAAAATTGACAAGAAAGAACTTCTTGACAATAATGTCGTCAGTGGATTTTAGATTTAAAAACTGAATTTCTAGATTTGCCTTGTTCGCCATATGTAATTACTTTCAAAACCTTTATTTTGCGTATTATTTTAAGTCAGTTGTTGAAAATCGGCGAAGCAGTGCTATGATCATATTTTTTTATTAGTTATAAATGAAAGCAAAATTTCATAAAAAGTCAAGTTAAAAAAAATATACTCTTTTCAAAATATTGTAATATAGTTCTAATGATTAAAATTTATAATGTATTTATTCATGAAAATTGCCCAGGTTTCACTTTCATCAAGATTGTATTAAAGAGATACACTTTTGAAATTCAATCAAATTCAAAGATTTTCACGATTTATAAGACATCTGTGAATGAACGGACATTAAAAATATTATATTAATGAAGAATTTCCGAAAATATTATAAGTTATTAAAATTATTTTATTAAAAAAGATTATTCCAGAGGAAATTTTGGCTAATTATATTACAATTTTGTTAAGATTATAAATAAAAATATTGAAAATGTCAAGATGTTTTTAAAAATTTTTGATTTGAATCATCTTCTCTACTTATAGTAAATTAAGCAATAATTGTGCATTTTCATTATTTTTAAAGGAAATGTTAAATTTATTCTGAGTCATTGACTACTTCCGTAGTTGTAACTGGCAGAAAACCTTTTCAAAGGTTTGGAAACTTTGAAAGGATAAGTTTGAGCGTTTCTTAGAAGAGGTCAACAAAAGAATTTTTCGAGTAGTTAACTTACTATGATTTAATATCCTTTGAGTAAGAAATCTAAGATAAAAATAAGTAGTATATTTAAGAAATTTTTTGAAACTTTACCCAGCTTTATAGCGTAAGATTAAAAACATTTTTAAACAGCTATATCCGGCCAATTTTTTTTGACTATAACTTTTACTTACCGTTAAGTATAGAATATTTATGAGAGTCGAAAAAATAGAAGACGAAAGTACAACCAAAGCAACGATTTTTCGTGCTGCTGCCAAACTGTTTGCCGAAAAAGGCTATAACGGCGTTTCAATGCGGCAAATCTCTGAGCAATCAAAAGTGACAAAACCAACTATTTACTATTATTTTGGTAGCAAGGAAGGTATATATAAAGCCCTTATTAAAGAAGGACTCACATATCATACTGAGGATTTAAAAAGCATAGTAGCGCTTGATATGCCTATAAAACGGAAACTTATTGAAATAGTCAAAAGACGGTTTCGAATAAGTGTGCGACATCCTGAGTTGTCAAAGTTTTTTATTAGTCTATTCATCTATTCGGAAAATAAATCTTTTCTAAAAAGTTTTGAAAAAGAAGCTAACGAGCATATTCAAATTTTTGTGAATCTTATTCAAGAAGGGATAGATTCTGGGGAATTTGGAGCGAGTGCTAACCCACAATTAGCTGTACAGGTCATTGCTGGTGTCCTTACACATTTTCTTTTACGACATTTAAATAATAAGGACGAAATTCTTACTGATCAGTTAGCAGAGGATGTTGTCGAATTACTTTTTAAAGGATTAAACGAGTGAAAAAATGATGGTTTGATTTTCAATTTAGATTATTAAAAGTATAGGGCAAAAGCGCATAGCGATGATATGCGCTTTGCAACAATAAATTAATCTTCAGGTAATAATTTTAACAAATAACTCATTCAAACATTAAAAATTGAATTTTGAGAAGCGGGAAAGTGGAGGTTCTAATGCGATTTCAGGCAAAATATTTATGCAGTCTATTCCTTTTTTTGGTATTGATACCATTATATGTTTTTTCTCAGGAAATCATGGTACTCGATTTAGAGAGAAGTGTCAGTTTAGCCCTGGAAAATAATCCCAGTATCAAAATGGCTGAAAAAGAGGTAGCAAAAGCCAGGGCTGGAATCTGGGAAGCATATTCAAACATTTTACCACAACTGGACGCTTCGGCAAATTTTCAGAAGGCCTGGATAATCCAGGAAACAGTGATTCCTAATTTTTTGAAATTTATGGGATTACCTGGAATGGAACAGGCACCAGATTATGTGAAAATAGCTTTTGGAGTTAAAAATACATTTATTTATGGTGCAACAGTTACACAACCTTTATACCTGGGAGGTGCTGGGTTTGCAGGTATTCAAATCGCCAACGCAGCACGAGATGCAGCCGAACAAAACTTAGAAGACCAGCGTCAAGATCTTATTTACCAGACTGCTAACGCGTTCTATTTATGTTTATTAGCCAATGAATTGATCAATGTTCAGGAAGAAGCGATGGGGCAAGCCCAGGCAAATCTGGATAATGTGATCAAGAAATATAACGTGGGCATGGCTTCAGGATTCGACAAGATGCGAGCAGAAGTTGAAGTCGCAAATTTACAACCCGAGTTAATTGCGGCACGAAATAATTATCAATTAGCGTTAACACAACTGAGGGTGATTCTGGGTTTGAAACAGGATGCCAATATTGCCGTGGAAGGCGAATTTGAATACCAGGAAGATGAATTCGGGAAACTGCCATTAGATGAGATTCAAAAAATTGCTTTGAAAGACCGACCTGTTATACGAGCGCTTTCCGAACAAAAATATATCATGAAAAAAGGAATTACCCTGGCACGAAGCAGCTTCCTGCCGAAGTTATTTTTCCAGACTGATTATTCTTTTATGGCAATGAGAAAGGATTCTAAATTCACCCAGGATGACTTCAGCAAAGGTTTCACATCTGCCATTAGTTTGCAAATACCACTATTTCACGGTTTTCGATCCAGCGCTCAATATCAAAAGGCAAGGCTGGATTATAAGAAGATGCTGGATACTGAAAAACAGGCTTTTGATGGCATCGCTGCGGAAACAGAAGTAGCATACAACAAATTTCAAGAAGCCAAACAAAAATATCTTTCTGCCAAACAGACGGTTGATCTGGCAACAGAGGCATTGCGTTTGGCAAATATGATGTACGAAGAAGGTGTAAATACGCAATTGGATGTTTTAAATTCTCAATTAGCATTGACACGATCTAAATTAAGTTATGTTAATTCGTTGTACGAGTATCAAATTGCAAGGTATGAGTTGCGTAAAGTGACTGGTTCACTGAAAGGAATTTTATAAAATAAATCAGAAGGAGTTTCATTATGAAAAAGATTTTAATTGCTTTAATAGTCATCTTAAACCTCAACGGATTAATTTTTACAAGTTGTGGTAAGAAGGGAAGTACGAATGAGAACGAAGAATCTTTCAAAATCCCTATTGAAGTCACTACGGTGGAAAGAAAGACTGTTTTAAAAGAAGTTAAATTTACCGGTGATATACTTGCTGAACAGGAAGTGAAAGTCTTTTCAAAAATCCCGGATCGAATTTTGAGTTTTGAAAAGGACGAAGGTGATTATGTTTCTAAAGGCAGTGTCATTGCCAAAATTGAAGCGACAAAAATTGAGCAGGCTGTGATTCAAGCCAAAGCCGCTGTAGTCAGCGCTAAAGCACAACTGGTAAATTTGGAAGCAGAATATAACCGGGGAGAACGTCTGCGCAAAGAAAATGCCATGAGTCAGCAGCAGTTTGATGCAATTGCCACACAATACGAAGCGACCCAGGCGCTGGTGGACCAGTCCGAAGCTGCTTTAGCACAAGCTGAGAGCCAGTTGGCCGATGCTATGGTCACTGCACCTATATCAGGAATAATTGGAGTCAGAAATTATGAACAAGGGGATATGGCAACAGGTCCATTACCTTTGGTAACCATCGTACAGATGAATCGTGTTAAAGTAGAAATAAATGCTCCTGAACAGGATCTGGGACAATTGGAAGTTGGGCAATGCGCCAATCTAACCGTGCTAAGCTATCCTGACGAAACATTTACTGGAACGATAAATAAGATCAGTCCTGTACTGGATCCTGTGACTCGAATGAGTAAAATTGAAATAATCGTTGATAATAAAGATAAGCGGCTTAAACCTGGCATGTTTGCCGAGGTTCAAATTTGCGTGAAAACTTTAAAGGATGTGCTGGCGGTGCCCAGATATGCTGTCATTGAAAATACTGAATTAAAAAGGATTAATGGAGAGGATGTTGCAGTGATAAATTCACAGATCTTTGTCGAAAAAGAGGGCATTGCCTATCTGCGTAATGTTGAAATCGGCTATACAAATGGAATAGTTTCTGTGGTTTCTTCTGGTGTTGATGAAGGAGAAAACATCGTTGTTGTTGGTCAGCAAAGTCTTAAAGATAGCTCTAAGGTAAAAGTCATAAAAGAAGGAGTTAATTAAAATGAAGATTACAACGCTTGCAATTAAACGTGGTGTTACATTTTTTATGATATATCTCATCGTGATCGGTTTCGGTCTATTTTCTCTTGCCAGACTGAAAATCGATCTTTTTCCAGATTTAACATTCCCGGTTATTGCGATTGTCTCTCAGTATACTGGTGTCAATCCATTTGATATAGAAAATACAGTAACCCGTCCCTTAGAAGAAACTGTATCTTCTGTTGAAAATATTAAAGAAGTAAGCTCTATTTCAAGTCAGGGATTATCCTTGGTCATCCTTGAATTTGATTGGGGAACGGACATGGATCAGGCAGAGATTAATACACGAAAAAATATCGATTTCATTCGAGATTATTTGCCTGATGATGTGAGTGAGCCTGTTGTTTTTGCATTTGATCCTTCGATGCAGCCGATCATGTTTATGTCGGTGAAATCTGATCAATATGGACTGGCTGAATTGCGGCGAATCTCTGAAATGGATATTGAACCGAGACTGGAAAGAATTCCGGGTCTTGCCAATGCTTTCACAGTGGGTGGATTATCAAGGGAGATAAAAGTGCTTGTCGATCCGAATCGATTGCAAGCCCATCGATTTTCCATTGATAATATCGTGAACGCATTAAGAATGAACAATATGCAGATTCCAAGTGGATGGGTTGATGATAAAAAAATGGAATTTTCGGTTCAGACAGTAGGAGAATATACGAACCTCGATCAAATCAGAAATACAACCATTGCCAATATTAATGGAACTCCAGTCCGCATTCAAGATATTGCCCAGGTCGTAGATGGATTTAAAGAACAACGTCAACGGGAATACGTCGAAGATGTTCCAAGTGTTCTCTTGATGGCAAGCAAGCAATCAGATGCAAATACAGTAAAAGTTTGCAGTGAAGTCCTGAAACGACTAGATGACATTCGCAATGAGATTCCAAAGGGTGTTGAAATCGATATATTTTGGGATCAATCAGAGTTTATTAATCGCTCGATGGCAAATTTAGGCAATACCGCGATACAAGCGATTGCTTTAGCATTTTTAGTATTATTTTTCTTTTTGCTAAATATTAGAAGTTCAATTATTGTTGCTATATCAATCCCTACATCATTATTGGTAACATTCGCTGTAATGGATCAAGCTGGTCTAACATTGAACATGATTTCAATGGCAGGACTTGCTTTAGCTGTGGGTTTGTTGGTAGATAATTCTATTGTTGTATTAGAAAATATTTTTAGACGACAGCAGTTAGGGAATTCAATTATAGAGGCGGCTGATAAAGGAGGATCAGAGGTTTCCATGGCAATTACGGCGTCTACTTTAACGACGCTTGCCGTATTTGTACCGGTGTTGTTTGTGCCAGGAATTGCTGGGGAGCTGTTTAATGATATGGTCGTAACAATGTGTTTTTCATTGCTGGCTTCATTGGTTGTTGCTTTAACTCTGGTTCCCTTATTAGCATCGAGATTTTTAGTTTTAAAAGAAAAAGTTAGAACCAGGACGAATTTCATATCGCGTTCGATCGCAAAAATAAGCAGTTCCATTTCCAGACTTTTAGACAACTTAAAAAAAACTTACAGCAAAATGCTTGCTTGGTCAATAAATCATCGTAAGGCCGTGATTATATCGACGTTTGTTGCTTTTATTTTATCCTTGGTTATTTTGGGTACCAGAGGAGGGGACTTTTTCCCACATTCAGATCAAGGGTATATTGCATATACGGTAGAAAGAGCTCCTGGCACAAGCCTCGATGAAATGGACAAATCAATGAAACAGATTGCGGAGATAATTAAACGTGAAGTCCCTGAAGCAGAAAATATCAGAATGGAATTCGGGCAGGGCGAAGGAATTGGAGCCCTTTTCGGGGGTGGCGCATCAAATGCCGGTGAAATTGGAATTAAGCTGGTAAAATTAAGCGAGCGTAAAAGACGCCAACGAGAGATTGATACAGCTTTAAAAGAAAAGTTTAAAGATATCCCTGGCGTTGACATTAAGTATCAAGATCAGGGCATGAGTCAAATGTTTGGTGAAGGGGATATTGTCGTTGAAGTTTTTGGTCATGATTTAGTTAAATCGAAGCAAATTTCAGAAGAAATAAAATCGCTCGTTGAAAAAGTTCCTGGGACCACCCAGGTCGAAATTAGCTTGAAAGAAGCAATGCCTGAATTGAAAATTGAGCTGGATCGAAACAGGCTATCTGATTTGGGTTTAACTTCAGCAATGGTTACGCAAACAGTCAGCTCGAATTTATTAGGAACTGTTGCGTCCCAATATCGTGAAGGTGGCGATGAATATGATATTCGGGTTCAATTACAAAAGAAGTATCGAAAGAATAAAAAAGATATCGAAAATTTACTCGTTGTTGCTCCAAACGGTGCCAGAGTTCCTTTAAGAGCAATCGCAGACGTCGTTACCAGTAAAGCCCCTACCGAAATCACTCGAGAGGATCAGGAGCGAATGGTAAGAGTTTCAATGATGGTTTCAGGACGAGACTTAAGAAGTGTGACCAAAGATGTAGAACGCGAAATAAAGAAAGTCGTGCTACCAAATGATTTCCGACTGGAAATTAGCGGCGTGGCTGAAGAACAGCAAAAATCCTTTATGTATCTCGGTATTGCAATGATGGTCGCCATCTTGCTCACCTACATGGTCATGGCTTCACAATTTGAGTCATTATTAGATCCATTTATCATTATGTTTACAATTCCATTATCTATGATTGGAGTCGCATTATCATTGCTCGTTACAGGAACGACATTAACGGTTATGGCACTCATTGGAATTATCATGCTGGTTGGTATCGTCGTTAACAATGGTATTGTTCTGGTAGATTATATGAATCAATTACGTGAGCGTGGAAAAGAATTATTGGAAGCCGCCCAGGAAGGTGGCGAAACACGAATGCGTCCAGTTTTAATGACCGCTTTGACGACCATATTAGCGATGTTTCCATTAGCGTTAGGATTGGGCGAAAGTGGTGAGAACTGGGCTCCCATGGCGCGATCCGTGATTGGCGGGTTGTTCATTGCGACATTTTTGACCCTGTTTGTGGTTCCAGTTTTATATATTGTTTTTGAAAGATTAGCATTGCGAATCAAACAGAAAATAGCAGCAAGAGCAGAAGTCAGACCGGATAAGCGTTTAGCAGTTGAAGAAGCTTAATATTTAACAAATTTATTGATATTGAAATATCAAATTCTTAAAGAAAGCCGGAGGCAAAGTAATTGCATCTGGCTTTTTTATAAGGTGAACTTTTAAATAAGTTAAGATAAGAATTATTAGCAAAACAGTACGCATCTAAAAACAAAGGAATTCTTAAAAAGGTAGAAAGTTGGAGCTGAAATCATTAAAAGAGGTTCTTATCCCGAAGAACAAGGCTTACAACCCGCTTATTTTGTGACTAACATCTTTCTAGTCTCCACAAATGACCCAACTTTTAAACGATAAAAATATACACCAGTGGATACTTCCATACCCTCTTCTTTTCTTCCATCCCATCGCACTTTATAAAGACCGGCACTCTGTTTTTCTTTAACCAAAGTTTTTACTTTTTGTCCCATTATATTGTAGATTGTCAAATTAACATCATTAGATTTTGGCAATTGATAGCTTACTGTGGTCGTCAGGTTAAATGGATTTGGATAATTTTGCATCAAGCACAATTTTGAAGGCAATCCTTTACTATCCTGTATATTTGTAGTACTCAGGGGGAACAACGATTCAAGTGCATTGTCAAGATGGGCACGAAAATTGGTCACTTGATGCCCTTCGTGCCATTCGTTCCATTGTACATCATAACCAAGAGCGATTAAATAATCTTTAAAAGGTAGAGCATTCGCTTTTATCGGAAGCTCATGAGTTCCCCAATCAATGTAAAATCTTATATCTCGTTTTGGCTGGTTGATAATATAATTGACGACCTCTTTGTCATTTGCCCAATAAGCAGGAGACTGAGCTCCACAAATACTGAAAGTTTCAGGATTATAAAAAGAAATACGTGTTGAAAAAAGTCCAGAAATAGATAATCCAATTACCGCGCGGCTTCCCGGATCTTGTATTGTTCTATAATGATTATCAATGTATGGCATAAGTTCATTAATAATGAATGCAGAATAATTATCTACATCTCTTCCCGCAAATTCTTCCCATCTACTTTTAGGATGGACAAAAACACCTATTATTGGTTGAATACGTTTCTTAGAAATAAGATAATCAATAATATTGTTTGCGAAACATCTGTATATATATGCCTCTCCATCGTTGAATACGACAACTGGAAAACTATCTACCAAAGTTGAACCATATGAGGGTGGCGTATAAACTTGAATGATTCTGTAATCACCGAGATTGGTGCTAGCAAGCGTTGTATCGTGCAAAGTACCATGGGGAATATCTGGATAATATTGGATCTCGGGTGGTTCTATATAATCTGGCATCATAAGTACAGATACAACATACGACGGGGTCTCAAATTTGTTTGGATTGAGTGGGTCTATAATTTCTTTTTCACCATTAAGATAAAATGAGTAATGGATTCGGGCATCCACCTCTAATATAAACGATGCATACCAAAAGTTTGTATCAGAAAGTCTGGACAAAGGTGCATAAATGTCTCCTTCTAGAATTACAGAGTTAGCATTGCCTCGAAAAATAAAACAGGCGATTGAATCTTCCTCAATCAATGGAAAAAAAGAAATTGTTGTCATAAAACTGTCAATAATAGAAGCATGTACAGTTGCTGGGGTTGAATTGATTCGATCAAAAAAAGCTTGAAATTTGGGACCATGCCGACATATTCCGCCATTATTTGTATACAAAACTGTTCCATTTTCTCCAACGATATATCCTGTGTCAGAGTTACAAAAGAATACCCCACATAGATCATCACCGTAAATGTAATCATATACACCACTCATTTGGCTTGTCCAACTTTCTCCCCCATCTATTGTCCGGAAAATTGTGCCATCATTACCCACTATTGTTCCTAATTCTCGATTGGTAAAGAATACATCCTTTAAATCATGGATTATCCAATGTTGCTTTTTAATCCAATTTTTCCCACCATTTGTTGTTAAGAGTATTGTACCAGCATCACCTACACTAATGCCATAAGTGGAATCAACGAAAAAGATCGCGTTTATATTGTTGGGAACAACGTTTTGCTGTTCTATCCAGGTAATTCCACCATCGGTAGATTGAAATAATTTTCCAATTTGACCCCCTGCAATCCATATATTAGTATTAATATAGGATATGCTGTATAAATGACCTGTTATATCGCTTTCTTGTTTAATCCAATAATTTCCTCCATCGATTGTTCGAAGTATCGTACCAGAATCTCCGACAGCAATTGCGATTTTAGAATTAAAAAATGAGATCGATTTGAGATTTTTTGTAGTACAACTTTTCTGGCTGATCCAGGTTTCTCCACCGTTAGTGGTCCTAACTATTGTTCCGTTATCTCCAATAGCTATTCCTGTATCGGGATGAGTGAATGATACCTTTCTGAGATTTTCGGTTGTTCCACTTGTTCGTTCTGCCCAAGTATGCCCACCGTTGATTGTTTTGAGTATTATTCCATTATCTCCAACGATAATCCCTGTATCGTTGTCGATAAAAAAGATTGATCGAAGATTTTCATTTGTACCACTAAACTGACTTTTCCAACACTTCTGGGAAAAGGATTTTTCTATAAATAATATCGAAATAGCATGTAACAAAACCAATAAACAAAGATTCTTTTTCATTGAGATTTCCCTTTTCAATTTATTCGTTCAATTACTTACTTTTTTATTCCAATTCGTCTCTAAGTTTTCCCAACTTTGATTGGCTGGATCATTTAGGCAACTTTTAAGCCACTTGTCAGCCAATGGCACAAGCTTGTAGTTTCTAAGAAAGAACTAGAACAACTAAACGAGATTAGTCGCTTTCATACAGAAAGTCTTGTCCAAATCGAATGTGCTAATATATTACTAAGTCATTATATTTCTGTAACTTCTTGCTCCTTCACAGATTATCATATAATACCTCAATGGTTTGTTATTTCTATAATTAAAAAATATAAAAGATGAAAATCAATATTTTTTTTAAAAGTTACTAAAAAATTAAAAATTGTTATCCAGTATCCTCTATTCTTTTTTCATTGCAACACAAAGTCAATTACCATAGCTTGAATTCTCTGCTCTTAAAAGGGGTAGCTTCCCACCTTTTATTGGTGGAGGATTTAAGAGTTAAGCGAAATTTTTGAATTTTATAAATGTATATTGAAAAATATAATAACATTACATAAAAAATTCCGCATCTCCCGGTATAGCAAATAAATTTGAGGATAATACGAAAATAAAAATATCAGAAGAAATTTTAAATCGATTTTTCGTGTAAGAAACCACTAAACTCTGAATTCACATCCATCTTTGGTACTCTAAAAACAAAAAAGTAATTAATACAACAATCACCCAACGTCCGGTAGCTATGAAATGCTCAATGCTGTATTCAGTAAAATGATATTGTCAAAGATATCAAGTTTATGTTCATCCCATTTTAAAATAATTGGTACCGGAAAGAAAATGTAACACAATCCTCTGGCTTGTTAGCAGGACATTAGCTAAGTTAAATGTTTGGGTCGCAGGTAAGATGTTTGCGTTGCGATTATGGGGCTTTTCGTTCAAACACTGATTAATTTATTTAAAAAGAATATAAGACTTTTCCTTATAGGCATTGTTACGATTGGCATACCCCGTTAATTCCACATATCCCCGACCTTCTATGGATTTACCATCCGAAATGCCTTTAATCTGAACAGCTCCTTCCCAATATCGAATCGAAACATCGAGTTCCTGATTTGCGAGATAGGGGATAATTTCTAAAATCAATTTTTCTTTTGGAATGCTTAATCGCCAACGAGAGGGATATTTGCCGCTTCTGGGACTTGTCCAATAATTCAAAACTTCAAGAGAAATGTCTTGCAAAGTAATAGTCCGAGTTGATCCATCTTTTTCGATAAGAGTACCACTACTAAACTCATCTGCCAGACCATTATGCTTACGGATCTGATAATACATTATTTCACTACCATCATGCAATTGTAAAGAGAACCAGTCCCACCCAACCTGATCTTTGCTGAGTGCACTGGTGCTCCACTCCCGGTCCAGCCAGCCGAGACCCTGAACATTGAAACTATTATCTTTAATTTGAATTTCACCCCTGGTTGTTAATCGGGTAAAGGAATAGTAATAGGAAGCCTTACCACGTTCAGGACCTTTTTGACTTAGTCCATGATCTCCATGCAATACAATGGGTTTTGTACTTTTTAGATTAATATTTAGCGAAATGTCATTTTCTGAAGCTCGAACTCGTATCACCGGAGTTGCAGTGTTTGAATCAGCTTCAGTGGACTCAACTTTCCAATCTTCAAGCCACACTCGAAACGGGTTCGCTTTGGCACCCGCAAGATTGTTGGCACTTCGACTGAATCGCTCAAAAGAATAAAATCGTTTTCCTTCCACATCTGTCAGGGCAAAGTGTCCCATGTAAATCTGATTAGTGGCCCATGGAGAAGACCGTGGAGTCGAATCCGGAGAAATCGAATTTCGGAAAATAGTGAACTGAAAGCCAAAATGGCGTCCGTTTTCGGTCGTTAAATTTCCAGTGTAGTACCACCATTCAGTCTGAAATTCAGGATGCGGTCCATAATCATCTGGAAAAATAAATTCTCTCGGAGCAATTGCACGAGCATACCCTTCTATCTCTCGATTTGCCATAGCTTCAGCTACTGAAATCATAGCTTTCAACTCAGTGGACTGATGTCGGTTACTCAGTAGATAGATCCCAATACCGAATAATGAAAGAATTATAATAATTAAAACGAATAATCGATACAATCAACACCTCAATAAAATAAGAAACCAGGTTTCTGCAGGAAACCTGGTTTCTGGTTCAAACTATTTTTAGGACTATTCCAAATTTATTTTATTTCCTTACCATACGAAACAAACATTCGGATATTATTTTCTTTTGCCAATTCTCTCGCATCCAATCGGATCAGAAAACCGAACAAAACAGGAAATATTACTTCCTTTAAAACTTCACGTGCTTTTTTTAACCCTTTAATGAAATGCTTTACCTCCGATATATTAATATTTGTTTTAACCTCACCGATGATGGTTAGCATTTTATCAGTTGATTTATCTTTTCCTATACCAAACATATTAAATTCAATCTCATTACCATTGATGATAAGTTAATCTCTTCCCAGCTCATCGACTTCAACTTGATAATATTTTTCCAGACAGGCTGGCAAAACGTCGTAGGACAAATCCTCTAATGACCCACCTAGTTTTTCATTCAATCCTCCTACTTGTTTTGCCACATTCCTGGGTTCTTTTACTGTCCTTGCCTCGGCTTGTGCCAATTCCTCAACCCTTCGCTCTGTTCTTGCTTGTGCGTCAGCTAATTCTTTGACCACAGATTTTAAATCTTCGAAGTCACTACGAGTAACCTTAATCTCGCCAACTCGCATATCGACAACTTCGACAATGGTTCTATATAAATCAGTTAGTATTTCCACTTTTAGCTTTTAATTTATTTAGATTCTGATTACTGATAAAAGATAATAAATTTAATTTAAAAAATCAATAAAGTTTTTCTATGAAACCATGGACTAGAAACAATTTCCCAATCAATCCATTGCTTGATTACCCAATTACTCCATTATCAAATTACCTGATTAACCTATGCCCCTATATCCATATGCCACCATATCCATATACATATCCCAGTTACCCAATCATTCCTCCCGCAACGCTAAAGCAGGGGACGTTTTTGCCATCTTAAACGCGGGATAAATTCCAGCCAAAACCGCTGCAACAATTGCCAGAATAATTGCCTGCAAAAATAGATTTGGCATAAATTCAAACTGAATCGTCCAGCCAAAAGATCGTTCGTTGATTACTTCGATCAGCACCAGTGCCAGGATATTTCCAATGGGCAATGAAATCAATCCAGCGATCAAACCCATTAGTCCTGTTTGAAAAATCACTAATTTCCAGAGCTGTTTCGGCGTCAATCCAGTCGCTCGGAGCACACCAAATTCACGATTGCGTTCTAATTGAATCGCCATGAGGGCACTCAGCACTCCAATGAATGCCACAATAATGGCTAATGTTTGTAAAACATGGGTGATGAGAAACGTCCGATCAAAAACATCGACCGAAACACCTAATACCGATTTGTTAGACTGGATAACGACTTCTTCCTCAGGTCTGAGCATGTTCCGAATAGTGTTCATGAGTTGATCGACATCCGTTCCTTTGTAAGCATAAACCAGAATACCAGAAAGTTTATCATCATCCCAATATTTTCGATACGTATGATGCGCGATTGAGAATAAACCAATATCCGTTCCATAATCATAATAAATTCCAGCCACTTTGAATTTCTTTTCACCCCGATCCGTTGGTAAATTGAATAAGTCCCCGACTTTGACGTTATGCCGATAGGCAAAAGGCTCGGATACAATAGCAGCTTCTTCGTCTTGATAGGCGTGCCAGGCTTGCATGGGATTTCCTGATTTGAAAGAGAAATTATCGTATCGATGTTCTCCGATTTTAGCTGTAAATAGGATGAGTTTTCCTTGTTCAGTTTCGATCTGGTTCTCACGGTAATAGTTAACATATTGGACTTCAGGGAGTTGAGCGATTCGGTCAACTAAACTGGGATCGAGATCACCGTAAGCCTGGGTGGCAATGAGTCGAGGAGCAGCAATGTAGATATCGGCGGAGAGGATATTTTCCAACCAATTCACCACTGTATTGCGAAAACTATCGATCATGGTGCCGACTCCCACTGTTGTTGCCACGGCGATGCTCAACGCTGCGATGGCAACCGAGGTTCGGCTGATTTGAGTGACAACACCCTGGATGGACATGCGTCCAAGGACGCCCAGAACTTTTCCTATCATAGGACTCATTAATCGTACCAAAAGAACAATAATTAGTGGCGTTAATAATGATAATCCCAGCACTAGCGGAATGATTCCCATATAGCTTAACAGTATCTTTTTGCTTGGCGTCCAAAGGATTACCGCCCCAATAACACTAAGGATGATCCCAAATATAGTGAGACGGGGAATTCTTTCCCGCAGTCCTGTTTCCAGCACTGATCGGTTGAGCACGACTCTTGGCGGAGCATTGGTGGCTTCTCGTGCTGGTTTGAACGCAGCGACTAATGTTGCCCCGATACCCAATGCCGACCCCTTCAAAAGGCTGGTTACCGAAACATCCAACGATCTGACAGATAGTACAAAATAAAGATCATTAATGGACTGGGTCACCAGTCGCACCATCCCTTTCCCGAGAATGATTCCAACAACAATCCCCAGGACCGTACCGATGATACCGAGCAACATCGCTTCGTTTAAAATCAAGCCGAAAATTTCACGTCGGGTCACGCCAATAGAGCGAATCAAACCGATATAAGATCGCCTTTGCACCACTGAGAATGTCATCGTGTTGTAAATGAGAAACATTCCAACAACCAATGCTAGCAAACTCAACGCTATTAAATTCAGGTTAAAGGCACTCACCATCTGTTCGGCAGTTCTTGATCGGGTTTCAGATCGAAGCATTCTGGCGCCTGGGGGAAGAACAGATTCGATTTGTTTCAAAGTCGGACTTTTTTCAGGAATGATGAGATCGATACGACTCAATCTCCCATTCATATCCACTAATTCTTGGGCAGTGGAAATATCAGCAATGATTACGTTTTCCAATGCCCTACAGCTGCGTTCATCCCGCGGTTCGATTAGTCCAATGATGTCAATCGTTTTTTTGACTCTGCCAATTCGAATAACCAATGAATCGCCATGTTTCACTCCAAGTTGTTCAGCAGTGGGCTTGGATATCAACACCGATGCTGGACGAGTCAGAAACGAGATTAATTCATTTCGAGATTTGCCAAAAAGATCGTCCAGATAAGAACGAAACGGGCGCTCGGCAAGAGGTTCAATACCCATCAATAGCATGGTTCGAGGCGTGCTAGCAGCTACCGAAACATACTTCTCCACAATGGGAGCTGAGGCGCGTATTTTATGAGCAATCCGCAAAATTCGATACAATGAATCAGGCAGTCCAGTACCCGAACCGATGATTTGATGAGTGGCTTTCCCTGCCACGCTTTCCATAGAAAGCTCAAAAGCCCTGCCAGCGCTCTGATTCGCCAGATCGACCGAAACGACAACTGCCACGCCCAAAACAATTCCCAGAATCGACAGCCCAATCTGCCAGGGGTGACGGATAAAATAGCGCAGACTTGATTGGATTAATAAGTTTTTATTAGATTTTATCATATTTTGAGTCAAATGGCGTGGATTAATGGAGTATTGGATTGATGGATTATTGTAAAATTAAAGACAATACTCCATCACTCTAAATCCATAAATTTAACACACTACCTTTGGAGGACATTCAATTAATTTCCCATCTCTAATTGAGAGGATTCGATCTGCCATACCAATGACCTCCCGACTATGTGTCGCCATGATCATGGTTTTATTATTGTTGCGAACGAGCCTATCTAAAATATTGATGATCTGCTTTCCTGTTTCATAATCCAGATTGCCTGTCGGTTCGTCAGCGAGGATGATCGACGGAGCGTGAATCAAGGCACGGGCGATAGCGACTCTTTGCTGCTCACCGCCAGACAATCGGTCGGGATAGCTCTTGGCTCGATTGCTCAAGCCCACATTGTCGAGCATATCCACTGCTAAATCATGACCTGCCTTTCCATTCTTGCCATTTAATTCTAGCGGTAAAAGCAAATTTTCTTCCACAGTCAACGTTGGTATGAGATTGAAAAATTGGAAGATAAAACCTATGTGCTTTCGTCGAAAAATCGTCCTCTGCTGTTCAGAAAGTTTTGTTAAATTTTGATTTTCGATAATCACTTCACCACTGGTTGGTAAATCAATTCCGCTGATCAAATTTAGAAAGGTCGATTTGCCAGAACCACTGCGTCCTAATAGAATTAATAATTCCCCCTGGTGAATTTGAATGTTCACATTGCTTAAAACCGTGTGTTCTATAAGACCTTCACGATAGACTTTGCTCAGACTTTTGGCCTGAATAAAAGATGAATTTTTGTCCATTTTATATTTTATTTATTTCTGAGATTACAAAGTTGTTTAGGATTGAATGTTCTATCAAATCTCAATTCAATGATACTTAGAGAATTAAGAAATGATCCATTTATAGCAAAGTTCCGATACTAGAAACTTGTAAAAATTTTCTCCCACAAAAACGAAATCCCTCAGAAATGAATTTACAAATTATTTTTCTGTGGGATTTCCAATTCCGTGGGAGAATTTTAGTTTGAGATACAATTTTGCTGATTAGAATACTGAAATATGATTGGAAATATTAATTCATGTAATTCGAAAAATTAGCGTAATTAGCGGTCTAAGGATAATTTCTTCAATATAAATCAGACCGCCGATGCTGAAACATCGGCATCCGATTCCGCACCGAAATCAAATTTTCTTTGCTGATTTCACCAACAATTAACGCCTCTCGATCCTCCGCTGCCGAAGCAATTATTACACCATACGGATCGACGATGCAGCTTAAACCACAAAATGTCAACATGCCATCTGTTCCCACTCGATTGGCTGCAATGAAGTACGCCTGATTTTCAATAGCTCTGGCACAGGTGAGCGTCTTCCAGTGGGTTACTCGTGGAAAGGGCCAGGCAGAACAGAGCACCAGAACTTCTGCGCCTTTGAGAACCAGGGAGCGACTCAATTCGGGAAAGCGAAGATCATAGCAGATCATCAGTCCCCATTTCATGTCCCCAATCTCGATGATTTTCAGTGAATTCCCTGGGGAAATGCAGCTATCTTCATCCAACGGGGGATAAGCGGCTAAATGGGCTTTGCGATATTTCCCCAGCAATTCTCCGTTGGGATCAAAAGCAGCGATGGAATTAAAGATATTGTCCCCTTCTTTTTCAGAAATTCCGCAGATAATATGAATGCCATGATCCGCAGCGATCCTTTGAATCGATTGAAACGGCACTTCATCCCAGGAAGAAGCTTTCTCCCGAATGACCGCCATTTCATACCCTGTATCGACCATTTCAGGAAAGACGATGATGTGACAGCCTTTATTTACTGCTTTCTGTGAAAGAGTAGCTATTTGAGAGATATTCGCTGAAACATCTCCGAGCGAGCACTTGATTTGGGCTACGGCGAGTTTCATAGACGTTTCTCCAACTACAAGTTAAGAATATCTTTATTTAAAGATTGGCGAGGTTTTTTGTAATCGAAATCTTTCATTTTATTGATCGATTTAACAAATGATTAGTTAAAGTGGACACGATTTGCTATATCACCAATGAGTAAAATCGATAAAAACTCTGTTGTGCAGAATTTCAATGATCAATTGATTTACTTTCTCGGTACGCCAGTTTGAAAAATGGCTCAGCGCCATCCAGTATGCAAAATCCTGAACTTCATTCATGAGATATCTCCACCAATTGTTTTCGCAATGATAATCCTACGAAAAGCGGGACGGAAGTCATGCCCCCACAAGGAAATACAATGAGCTTCATCAATCACAACCATAGAGAGTTTCATCCCTCGAACCGCTTCCAACCATTCTAAATTTTCCTGTCTTTCAGGGGCAATATAGAGTATTTTAATATTTCCCTGTTGCGCCTGCTCCAATAATTCTTTGTTTTTACCAGGCTCCTGGTCGATGTTCACCCAGCCTGCGGCAATTCCTAGCGCTTGAAGATATTTAGGGAGTGAGATAAAATAAATTGCCCATCTCGCCTCATAAGTCATAATTTTTCAAAATTGCCAAGATCCAAAATGTCCAGGTTACTTAATCTCACTCCCTTAGGCTGGTCTCTAATGAGAGCGATTAGAGGGGAAAAAATGACCGTTAAGCCAGAAAATTGCGTGGCAGGAAATTGATAGCAGAGCGATTTGCCAAAGTCCATTTTTTCGATGAGCAGTATCCTTTCACCCTTAAAGATTCTGTCGATAGTTACACATTGATCATCATAAAAACGATCTAATTTAAAGATTTGTTCGAGCTTTTGTTCGGCTTGAGTTCTGTCCATTTGCTAAGCTTTTACCTGAAGTTAAAATCGAAAGTTAAAAAGTTTTTAAGTATTGACTGTGGAATATAAAAAATAATCGTATCTTTTTCAAGATAAATATACCGATTAATGAATAAAATGTAATTTTTCTTATATGAAGAGAATAGAGGTATGTCAAGAGGAAGAACTGAAGTAAATATTTTTTTCTTATTAATTTTATTGCCATTTCCCTTATTAATATCAAGTAGTTAGAGGTTTTTAAAAAGATTATAAATTCAGAAAGATTCTATCAAAACTAAAAATTCCATTTCATACTTAATGTAAAGTGTGAAATTTTGATCCAGTTTAACAAGATTTTTCATCTAAATCAAAAATGAAAACACTCTAAACCTCGTACATGCGAGGTTCTCCATCATTAACTGCGGGATTCGTCTCTCATAACCTTCCAATGTTGCCACGATGACCTTTGACAGCGTTGCGACAGCCTGTGCTACCTCTGCTGTCAGTTGCAGTTTATTAGCGATGGTTTCGATCTTTTTCTGGCTGATCTGACGTTTGAAATTGGTGCCTAATAGAAAGACATTGGTGGAAAGAATAATGGAATTGCTAACCAGTCCTGCTAATTTAACAATCGCTTGAGAGTTGAGGTTAATGCGGAGTTTCATACTTTGCGTCCATAAGGTCGGAAGATGAATCGGATCAGTTCCAGACCTAATAATACTAATCCAACGTTACCTAGGACTTTCTTAGCTTTCTTGATGTCTTCGTTGGGGACGAAGATGCCATCGTCTTTTCGTTCCATAATAATGATTGACCTCCTGTTAATAGTTGTTGAACCGCATCGATGATCGCCTTCTGCCGTTTATATTTGGCATAATCTCTGACGAATACGATGCCAGCACCAACGGTTAATGATCCGAGAACCAGTCCGCTAAAAGCTACGATCACATGCTTTAGTGAAACCTCGACGATGTGATCATTAGTTTCTGGCGGGAGTTTCTGTTTGGCTTAACTCATAAGGGCAACATCGTTGGTGGTTTACCGGAGTTGCGAATTGTAAAATAAATTTGCAATGAGGTTAAAACAGCGCCAAGGACCAGCGATCCAATTTGAGCCGCCTTCTCAAACTTTCCCTATTTTTATTAGGGACGTTTTTCTTATCATCGTGATTTGCCATATCATTATTCCTTTCTCAGTTTAATGGTGAATGGTTGAACATCGAATCCCTCAATTCGGTAAGGGATGTAAAAATCTGGAATGTTAATGATTACTTTCTCGGGTTTTAATTTGATCTGTTCGGTGATGTCTCCTTTCGTGATTTTGATGATTTGTTTACAGATGAATTCTAATACGGGCTTATTATTAATGCTGAAATAAATCTCAATTACATCATGTTCAGCATCTAATACCGGCCTAACCCCAATTTCAATTTCTTCGGGAAGAAGAACGTTTAGCAAGCGTCACTCTCCTTTCAGGTTAAGTTCTTGTGATGGTTATTACTTTTCTTATACCATTTTTGAGATAAGAACATTGTACCAATGAGGAGTAGCGTCATGGACAATGTAATATTATCCCAAGCAAACCGAATTGCCAATGGAAATCCAGACGTAACTCAGAACATATTAGCCTGGAATTTTCAGAACTACGATGCTGCCAATGCAAGAGGTAAGAAACTATCCATCGGGCAGGTGAACTACGATTAGGAATTCGCAGGGACTTTGGATATATTAGGTACCATGCCAATGAGGATGTCTATTGTAAGAAGCTTTTTTACATTGGTGAAGTTGAAGTTCTTCATATTCAGTATTCGGATGAGTCGGAACATGGTGAAGATATCAAAATCGCAGAATTAACATCAATCAAAGACGTCGAAGCTGCTATTATCTTTCAGGTTGATTTAGAGAAATTTCTTTCTTTGTTGTCAAATAAAGAAAGAAATATCTTTCTTAAAAGATTAGAAGGCTATACCATTGTTGAGATTGCCGATGATGTCATGATGGATGTCACTATTTTTTGGAAGTGGCTTAGGACGTTGTGCGGGAAGTACATTGATTGGTTTGGTTTGAATTAAAGAGAGCTTTGCTCTCTTTTTATGTTCATTATAAAAAGTACTTGCTTTCTTGCGAAAAAATTATATATTAAATTCTACGCACCCTCTTTAATGACTTATGTTCAATATTAATTTCTGGATAACATTCATGTTATGATATTTTGCAGATCGGTATAACATACAAACTTTATTGACTAAAAGCAATAATTTTATTGAAATTGTATATTTAATAATGATGTTATCCAGAATTGTAGAATCACTTGTTGGATGGCGGATAGAACTGCCAATGAAACCGTAGAACATGACAAGAGCACAGTGTATCGTCCATAGGGAAAATCGCCTGCTGATGGTCCAGCATCAGCACAACGGCAATACATGGTGGTGTTTGCCAGGAGGTAGTGTTGAGCAGGGCGAAACGCCAGCAGAAGCTGCGCTCCGAGAGTTGAGAGAAGAGTGTTGTGTTGATGGGATAATTATCCGTGAAACCAGCCACATTACACACTCGGCGGAAAACGAAACCTATACGTTTCTCGTTGATATCGGAAATCAAACTCCATGTGTTGGTACTGATCCAGAGTTTCGAGGGGACAATCAGGTCTTGGCGAATATGGAATGGTTAGCCCTTGCAGAGATACCTGAACGAGATCGAGCGTTTCTATGGACGACAGGTCTTCTCGGTGTCGGTGGATTCTCTGCTGAGGTGTCCAAATGGGGAGATGACGTCAGCTACCCCAGATCGCACGAGTAGTTACCAGGCAAGCGAATTACCCGCATTTCGGTATCGCTGCCCAATTGGGTAAACAGGGGCATTTTTCCCCAGCTCCCACAACACCCAAAGTGCGGGTCCGCAAGGGGCGCTGCTGCGTTGTTATTCGATATGATTGAACTCAGTGAGGAGAAATTCTCACGCTGAGTTCTGATGGGAATCGGGGTAACTCCTATGACTTACTTGGTCTTAAAGCATTTATTAAAAATAAGGGATCTACTTGATGTCTTTTAGAATCGGTATATATGACTTATTCGCTTATACAATTCCAGGCTTGGTCTATTTGGCATTAATTATTTATTTGGACACTTTATTTGATCTAATAAATTCATTAGATTTTTATAAACTAAATATTGCGCATTTAATTGCAGCCTCTGGTTTAGCATTTGTTCTAGGATTGGTTTTCGATCCCATTTCAGATAATCTTTGGTTTTCTCTTTTAAAAACAAAAAATAGCAAACTGAAGGCAATAGATGAGATGGTAAGACGATACCCTGAATTCTCGGTTAATGTGAAACCAGATGACTGGATTCTATTTCTTGATCATATTAAAAATAGAAATTTGGAGATGGGAAGTGAATTTGATAGTGTAAAGGCACAATCAAAAATGATGAAAAACATTAGTTTCGGTCTTTTGCTATTTGGATTGTCATTTCTTGTAGCTTTCTTTATTAAGGATTCAAAAATAGTATTTTTAATAGGCTCAATTACTTATTTTTTATTTTCAGTAATCCTAATATTAAAAGCGAACAAATTTCATAATTGGTATTACTGCTTTATTTTTGAGGCAATAATATCAGAACAGATTAAAATTGAGAATTATGTAAAATATTCACAGCCGAATAAGAATACAAGTTCAGAATAGTTTTGATAACTCGTTCAAATTTTGATAATAAACTCACTAAGTGGATTTGATATTTTCTGGATATAAATATTATTTAAAATATTTACACAAGAATTAGGGATAACACACATCGTGCGCTAAGCAAAGCTTGATATTTCTAGCTTGGTGTTATAGGAGGAGCGAAGTCGTGATGCTTTGCCTTATCCCGATTAGCCCTTAAGCGAGGATGATATGGATCAATCTCTCCTACAATTTTCAGCTGATGAGATACAGTCACTTCCCATTGATCGTCTTGGTTTTCTGGTCCTGAAGCATCTCACCGAAACTAAAGAGTCGAATTCATATAACTTTTTGAATTCTGGGAGGAATATGAACCTTCCTGAAACGACGCGTAAATGCTGGTCAGAAGCTCTCAATTGGCTCATATCCAAAAATCTAGTTGCTCGTGGAACGCCAAACGGGTGTGAGGCTGAAACGATATTTGTTACTCGTCTCGGAACAAAGGTTTTGGAAGCAGGACTTGAAACAATTCATGCTGCTGATCGTCTCGGTGTAGCTTTACATGAAAACCTTGAGCATGTAAAATCGCAGTTCCTGCTAGGTGAATATGAAATAGCTGCCTTTGCGGCAATGAGAGAGGTTGAGATAAGAGTACGCGAACTGTCAGGTGCCGACTCGTCTCTACTCGGAGTCAAGCTTATGCGGGACTCCTTCGGCACTAAGGGCAAACTGACAGACCCTAAACTTGATCCAGGTGAAAAAGTCGGCATCATGGAACTTTTTGTGGGGGTCACAGGCACTTTCAAGAATCCCCCTAGCCACAGGCAGATTGACTATGCTGATCCTACAGAGGCATCGGAGGTCGTATTACTTGCCGACCTTCTTATGAGAATTTTAGATCGCGTAAAAGAGCGAATCACCTCACCATGAGTTCATAGAAATACAAGGATTAACAAGGCAGTAATAACTACCATAAAGGATCGCGTAACTAAAAATTAGAATATGTTGTCAATAGGTTACTCGAGTAAAGCTCAGTTTTAACCCAAGCCTCCCCATAACACCCAATGTGCTGTGGCCTTGATTCGTGATCGATATGCCTGGTGGCGCAGGAAGAGCAAAGTCGGGAGGCTTTGCCATATCCCGATTATACATCTAGAAAGTTTCTCAAAAGGAGAAGCAAAATGAGCTCAAAAAGTTTTATTTTAATTGTTATCCTTTTATTAACAAGTTTATCTTATTCACAAAATCTTAAATATCCTCAGGAAGACTTCTATAATCGAAATATCGAACTGCCCATTGATCATTTCAATCCTGAAGAAGGTACATTTACTCTTTATTATCAATTAAGCTCAAATTTCGATTTTAATAAGCCGACTATATTTTTCTTTCAAGATAGTCAGCAGAATTATGGTGAACCTGGTAAGGTAGATGATTTAGCTAAGAGTTATCAATTTTATGAATCTTTTAATGTAGTACGTTATCAACACAGAGGAAGAAAATATTCCTACATTGAAACTAAGAATGAAGATGGAACTGTTAATTGGGAAAAAGTCTATCGTGTTTTACCCTCAAAACAAGTGGTCGAGGATATCGAGCGAGTCAGGCAGGATTTATTTTCAAAGAATCCAGACACAAAAATATTCCTTTATGGAAGATCAGGTGGAGGATACCTTATACAGGAATATCTCGCAAAGTATTCCAATAACGTAGAAAGGGCATTTATTCGTTGTGCACCAAATCCGCTAATTATGGAGAAGCTGGGTTATATCGAATCAAAACACTTTATCAATTCGCTGAATGCCATTAATCCGGAACTCCAATCCAAACTGAAGAAGATTATCGATAGAGAAACTGTACCGAAATTAGAATTATTATGGCTGTTGTTGAGACTTGGGTATGAACATCAGGACCCGGGCCCTTTTCAGGCGATTGTCATTAATGAACTCTATGAAAACAACAAAGACACATATACATCATATATCAATAAGGGAGGATTCAGTTATTCGCAATTGAAGGAAAATAAGACACTATATGAGCAAATGGGAGCGGGAATTTATTTACGGGCTATCGAGTGTGACGGCGTTTACCTTCTCGGACCAGAGCCGGATTATATTGATCCAATATATTACTGTTACAGAGATTTATCTTCTTCAGTTTTTCGCTTGATTGAAGAGAAGAGAATTCCCCCGCCGACCTATCCGTCTCTAGACAAGTTTCGAGAAATTGAAACAGAAGTGTTTTATCTCGCTGGCAAAAATGATCATATGTCTCCATATCAGATCGGTATTGAACTTGGGAAGTTTATAAAAAATTATGTGCTATTTATAGCCGAAGATAATCATATGATGATAAAACATAAGGATTGTTTACCGTTGCTTCGAAATGCGTTTTTTAAATTTGGGATAGGATCAAAACAACTACAGGATGCAAGAAATTCTTTACAATGCGAAGAATGGAAGCCTGAATGATTTTTATTATTAGTCATCGTATAACAAAAAGCTCAAGTTGAGTGCGCCATGAAGCGACGATATAAAATTACACTCTAAGAGTGACCAGGGGCAGCTACCAATGCTGGTCATTCCACCATACCATGGATCGACATGACATACAAATGTGAGTTAACAATTGAAAAGATAGAATACCCATAGCGTCCAACATGATTTTATGAGCGATCTCAAGCTGATTTGAAGTGCTCTCCTAATGGGAAGGTGCTTCATTGTTGGGCTCAACAACGGATAATATCCTAAAAATTAGGTACTTAAAGACAAATTAAATTAATTAAGGATTAATATAATGAAATTGCAAGCATTGATTTTTTTTACTGCAATTCTCTCAATCAATTTATATGGACAAAATGAACTGCCAGAAAATTACTTACCTATATCTTTTTCAATACAAGATAATAAACTTGTAGGAAAATCTGAGTATCTGGAAGGATTTACTTTTTCAATGGATTTGAGAATAGATACTCTAAGAACAATACCTCAGAAAGATGAGCTATTTCAGATTATTCTAAATAAAGAGATAAAAGGAATATTAACCTATCCAAATAATAGAGAAACAGATATAAAATATGAAATTGTAAATCATCGTGGAAGTCAAGACATATATATGAAAACAACCCTAGGATATTTTTTGTGGGAAATGCTACAGATTAAGAAAGATGAATTATCACTTGCAATCTACTGGTGGTATTGCCCCCCAGCGACGCAGACTGACTTAGATATTTTAGATCTTGCTTACGGTTTATTGTCTGACCAAACACATTGGCATCAAAATGACGACAGAAAATGTGAGGATGACAAAGAAAATAGTATTTGGAGCCTTTTTTGTGCTTTGAAGTTTGCATCCGTTGAATTAGCCAAAGAATATAATCATCATAACACTGCTATTCAAACCGTTAGATTTGTCATTTATGATTTGCTGCCTAATCATAACTACAATCATACATTAATGGATTTCAATAATGCTAATACAACGAGTCATAATGATATTTTAAAAGTGATTGAAGAAGCGAAAAAAAGAATTAAGAAAGAACTTGAAGGTCAGGGTGAGAGCTAAATGGCTTATAAATTTCGTTACTATACACATTTTTAATGATATGTGAATGATTGAGTGTAATTTCAAGAGTTTGCAGTCTCTTTTATGGTTTCATTTTGAGAGCCATACTATTAAACGTTAAAATGTGTTACATAATAAGCGCATGAACACGGACAAAACTGCAGCGCAGCTTTGCCTGAAATGTATATTAATCGTTTGCGGTTTTGCCCGTTATGCGCAGATCGCTGGGTTTCTGATTATTAATATGGGATATGGGATATGTCAGATAACAACAATAAGTATAAGAATTGGGAAATTTTTGCAAAACAAAGTGAATTCTTTTGGCGTTTTCAACAAATTGTAGCATTTGTAGAGATTGGACTTTTTACAGGATGGTATAACTTATATAAAGATTAAGAGTTTATATTGGCGACAGGGCTCATGATTTTGGGTATTTTTGTACTTTTTGTACTATTTCTAATTATAAAGCGAGCTTCACAGTATTTAAACGTGTTACGTGAACCAGCTTTGGAAGATTTATCTAAAAAGCTGCCACCACCCACTCTGGGACTGAAAACTAATGTAATTGGTGTATGGATACCAGTATCTCTCATGATTTTTAATATCTTATTGTTAATTTTTACGGCACTAAAAATTGGAAATTAAAGGGAGGAAGCCTTACCCTAAACATTTTTTTAAAGTCAGGTCTTTAAAAAAACAATGCTTTGTCGATTTAGTCTTGGCTGCCACAATTTTAGCAACGTTGTTGTAATCGGCTAAAGGTAGTTTTACTCTAACCTCCCTACACATCCAATGTTCATTATCCATTGGTCACAATTAAGATAAATGGTTAAGCTAAGTAGGGAACAGGGGCATAATCCTCGTAACCAAACAGATTGGAAAAGCATTATTAAAATGAAGTTTTAGAAGGATATAAATGATGAAAAATCTTATCCTTTCGGGAAGTATACTAATTTCAATTCTATTACTAGCATGTTCAAATAATAATAACTATACTCACTACCTATCATTTAGCAGATTAACTGATCCAAAGGATTTTTCATTCATGCTCGATAATTTACCGGAAGATATAATCAGTATCTGTAAAATCGCGAAACAGCAAACAGTTCACCATAATCTTCGACCATATTATGGCATTCCGAGAAACATGTGGGCAGACATGAACACGATATGGCAATCAGGAGCGCCAATACCAGGAATGCGTGATATGCTTGCAGCTTTAAAGGAGGCAGAACCGCACAATATCTACGATGAGAGACGAATTGAGCAACGAATTGTAGGTGCATGCATGCTGGAGTCGGCTTTTCTTACGGGCCNNTAGGTGCATGCATGCTGGAGTCGGCTCTTCTTACTGGCCTGCTCCGATACAAAAAAATTCCAGCACGGATTAGAGCCGGTTATTTTAAAAATACAATGAAAAACGCTGAACACGTCATAAACTTCTGGGAAAACGTTTGCAGAGCAAAGGGAGTAAGGAGAGATCTGATAGAGGAGGACCCCGCAGCGTGGAAGGAATTAATGAACGCAATAACAATGAGAACACAAATCAAAGTAAACAAGCACATTGAGCACTGGATCTGCGAGTACTGGGATGCAAACCAGGGCAGATGGAGGCTGCTCGACGCAAACGATACGTTTCTGAAGGCTTCCAGCGGTATAGATGTCGGTTTTCACCTGCCGAGAGAACATTACGAATTTGCATTTGAAGCCTGGCATAAGATGCGGAATACAGAGGATTTCAATCCTGATCAATATCAAGAGGACCCGCAGGACGGGCGCTCACACATCCGTTCACAGATGCTATTAGACTTCTACTGCCTTCTGAATCACGACATGGTAGGTTTTAATGACCAATCGGGCAAAGCTATGGAATTCATTAAGGGGAAGAGATACGAAGACACATCACCCGATGAACTTGAAGAATTGGACGCGTTGTCTGAGTTCATGGCGCAAGCTCCAACAATGGATGAACTTAAAGAATTTTATTACAAATCAAATACACTTAGGCTTGAAGCCGCGGAAAAGGATCCGTATAGCTTTGTTTTCAGTAAATAACATTATACAAATAATTGCCACGGCAGGTAATATTGCTCCTGCCCTCCCAATTTAATCAATCCCTAATTTAACCCAGGGGGCTCATTAAAGGTACCCATGTCTCTTAACTTATCTCTGCGGTCCTACAAAAAATAGTTGCTTTTTTAAATTGATTTTGTTAAAATAAATCTGCTTAAGTTTTACTATCCTTTTACATCGTTCATTCTAATCTATTTCATAGTCGAGCATAATTGATCCGATGAAGGAGCGTTAGTAGTAAACTGAAGTTTCGTGCTTCTTTTTCGGCTCAACGACAGATAAAATCTTTTTGGTTAGAATGTAATAAATTAATGGGAAATAATATTAGAAAATACATATTCTTTGTCATCTTAGCAATTATAACCATTGGAAATATTGTTGCAATGTGTCATATAATTCCAATTGGTATCAGTGAATATAAAGGTGTAATCTTTGATAAATTCGCAACAATAGGCTTGACATTTATGGGTTTGTTCACATTATTTATGATTTTAGTAAATTTTATTTTAACAATAACTTTAGCTATAAAAAAATCAAGGTGGACATTTTATGCCTTATTCTTATTGTTGGTTTCTATTGTATCATCTTTTATTTCACCAATACTTTCGTATATTAAGGACTATGATTCATACATGATGGAAAAATTGACAAAAATGTCTGACAACAGTAAATTAGAATTCATTATTGAGAAATACAAAGAATCATTTAACGATAAATATGTCGCAATATTGACAAAAAAAGAACATGTAATATTAGATAACTATGTTATTAATTTAGAAAAGAAAACATATGGTGAAGTTCCAGAATTTATGGAATGTTTATTCAATATTATAGAAATTCAGAAAAATATAAGTATACATCCCTTGATTCACTTTTATTGAATATTGGCATTAGTGCTCCCAAAGAAAATTTTATAAGTTTTTATAATGCAATGAAATCACTTGAAATAACAGATATACAAAATCACGAAAATGAAAAGAATATTATAGAAATGTATTGGGAAAACACTGGATCGATTGGCTCAAGAGGATTGCTATACATAAATGCTATAGAAGATTCAAAAATAGAAAACCTTTATCCTAAGGCATCCATTTTAAAAAAATTAAACAACGATTTCTACTATTTTCGAATAAAACCAGAATAAATTTTTTAAATCAATCTTCTAACATCTGCCTGCACGCGAAACGAAGAGCAGACGTTGAAATCCAGAAAATTTGTGCAATTAATCGAAATCTATTTTAGCCGAGATGGGCAGTGTGCTCAATGCCCTTCGTCCGGTGAGGCAGGTGTTACAGTACGACCCGAAGTCGTATAGATGAGGTGAACAGATGCAAACACACAACACTGATGCTTTGATTCAGGGTTTATTCAACTGTGGAAGCTATGAGAAAGGACAAGCCTTCATTAAAGACCATGCCGGAGAGATTACCCGCGAGTTTGTTTCTACGTTACGAGCCACGAGTATGAACCTTCTGACAGGAGAGCGGGCAGAGCCGGATCTTGCTTCGGTCTTTGCTGAGCTTGCGTTCGTGGCAGCAATATTGCTAGGTGATGATGACGAAAAGGGCATGTCCCGCTATTGCGAAGGCTCAATCCTTGCGCGCCTTGGCAATTATCGCGAGGCTATCTTCCGGTTTGAGGAGGCCGAGGCCTATTTAGCTATGGGAACGAACTCTCAGCAGCTAGCCAATTGCCTGTATGACCATGCAATCTGCCATCATAAGTTAGGTGAGCTATCGCGGGCACTGAGGCTCCTAGAAGATGCATTACCCTATCAAAATACCGAGAAAGAACGTGCGGATACTCTGGCATTCATGCTCGTCCTGGAGCAACAAAGTGGAAATCTAACTGGCATGGAGGACATAAATGATTTCATGCGTCGCGCATTCCGGCCGTCGAGTAACCGCAAGCTACAGTTCCGCGAGACCGCCGATCTCCAAGAAAAACGTCGCATCTGCGACAGTCTCGCAAGCCATCATCCGCTTCTGAAAGATCAGGAACTTTTTAGGAATTCCATTCCGCACTTTCTTGCAAGTTCACACTACCGCTTCTTCACAGCTGCAGACACAGCACAAACCTCTGACCAGTGGCCTCCGTACGCCTATGGGTTAGCTAAACTATACCGGGATAACTTCAACGATATAGACCTTCTTGGATTGGAGGCTGTATGTTTCGCCGATTCGGATAGTCAGTTGCACTTAGAGATTATTGAAGGTCTCAAGAGCATGGCTCGGGACCAAGATATTTGGGCTGTCTGTATTTCGGAGAAAAGCTTCAGTCATATTGGGAGCTTCCGGGCACTCTTGAAGGGGATCGGTAGAGATTCATTGCCGTCCGTTATTATGCAAGGTGCGAAGCGAGGGATATATTCCGCCTTCACTGAGTCTCCGGATACTCCCGCCTTTTTCGCCCGCTGTATCGCAATCCTGGCCCGAAAAGAACAATGGGATTTCGAAGGCGAACTAGCCGCTAATACGACTCCACTTTATCGAGGCGAGGGCCGATTGAAGCACGAGTCGAAACGTGAACGCTGGGACTTTTCCAAGCTCGAGGAACTCAGCCAATATTTCTTCAGTAACGGCTTTCGTGCTCGGATCGCTGGACTCTTCAAGGGAACAGTGCAGGCACAGCTTCTGCACCAAGGGTATGTTGAGCAACCGACGGTTTCTCTTAGTGAATCCCCTGAAGTGTGTGCTTACTACGCTACTGATAAGCACACTCGTAAAGGAGGAATAGTCTTTAAGGTTGATACAGCAGCTCTGTTGCAACGCGGCCGAGTATATGATTCTCTGGCCACGCTGAAGAAGACGTGTCCCTGGGTCCTCGGTGGATTCTACGATCAGATCGTGAGAATCATGAGTGCACTCGATAGCGGAAGCGGGGATGTCCGCGAATCTGGTGCTTTCCTTGAGAGGTGCCACGCGGAAAGCAGACGGCGCGTTGAGTCTTTTGGTGGTGGACAGACCTTCGGGCCTGAAATGGATTGGCCGAGATTTCTCGGCGGCGACGTGTTCACAAGATTAGAGACGCATGGAATCTCGAAAAGGGAAATGGATGCGATGAACGAGGAGTTTGAATTGTTTTGGAATATCGCACTTGGGAAGATGATAGGGATGGACAAGATCGATGCGGATAGAGGCTTATCAGAATCCATTCACCTTTCACGGGCATACTTCCAAGGCTTCGATGAGGTGCGACTGAAACTGAAGGAACAGTGGATACTCAATCAGTTTTCTCGATACAATCATCCCGGATGGGATTTATCACCTTTTGGTTACATCACCAAGACCATTCGGGACAAAGAATTCTTTTCGGACGGTGATGTGCCTGGGAATTGCATAATAGAAGCAAGACTCGTGGATAAGATGGGGGTGCAGGAGAAAGTCATCCGCAACCAGAAGGCGACCAGCGCGTAATACTCTCCTTTAATCTACCCGAGCCCGAACGTTAGAGGCCTAACAACGACTTGCAGCCGATTGTGCGCCGCGAAACGACAAGAGGGATCGCTTGCAAAGCGGGCTGTGGAAAGGTGTCAATTAATGTGAATGAAGTAGTTGAAATATCGTTGCAGCATAGTATACCATCTAATTGGAGAGCCGTAGACCTACTCGATCGTATAATATAAGAATAATTTTAGTCATGAAAATATAGGATATAATGGGAAAATTTTCTAATTCATGGACTCTGATGAAAGCGTCATGGGGGATTCTTAAAAAAGACAAAGAGATGTTATTATTCCCCATAATTTCTGGAATCACATTACTTATTCTTTTTGCATCATTCATTGCTCCTTTATATATGTTTGATAGTTATAATTGGGCAAATAAGTTTCTATCAAAAAATGAGGACATTGTTAATTTCCTACGCATCTTTATTTTTTATTATATCACATATTTTGTTATGATATTCTTCAACGCAGCTTTAATCGCATGTGCAAAAATACGAATTGATGGCGGTGATCCGACAGTTAGGGATGGACTCAAAGTTGCGATTTCTCATCTTTTTCATATTGCTGGTTGGGCACTTATTTCATCAAGTGTTGGAATGCTATTAAGAATAATTGAAGAACGCTTTGAATTTGTTGGAAAAATTGTATCGGGTGTGTTAGGAATTGCATGGAGTATAACAAGTTTTTTAGTTATTCCAATCCTTGTCATTGAGAAAAAAGCTCCTTCCACCGCATTTAAAGAATCGGCAAAACTGTTGAAAAAAACCTGGGGAGAACAAGTTATTGGGAATTTCAGTTTTGGATTAGTTTTTTTTGCATTAAGTCTCCCAGCCTGGCTATTAATTTCGGTAGTGATAGTTACAGGGCAAGGAATGGTTTCGGTAGTTTTGATTACTGTAGCGGTGATATATATTATTTTGTTAATAATCATTCAGATGGCACTTCAAGCTATATTTCAAACAGTGCTTTATCAATATGCACGTTTTAATAAAGTATCCGGTGGTTTTAATAATGAATTGTTGAGAAGTTCAATTATTACAAAATAAGATTTTGAAAATTATTAGTTAACGTGTCACTAGAATTTATTTCTGAACAATATGCTATAAAAGGCGTTGGTGTGACTTCATTTATATCAATTTGTCCCATATTGTTTTTGATCATGTCTAAATTAGATGGATCTAAATTGTGTCGATGCTTCAAATCAAATTTTTATTCGCATGTCGCATATTATATTCTAAGTATACCTTGATATTTCTGGCGTTTTAAAGAAAGCACCACATTAATAGTTTTGTTCTTACACCAGGTAGTAAAGGAGGAGGGAAGTCGTGAAGCTTCGGCTATCCCCATTAGTTGAAAAAATAAATATTGAGGTTTTTTTATGAAATTTTGGAAAATTACATTACCATTTTTTCTTCTTGATTATTCAACTCAAATTTATGCACAAGCAAAATTAATATCTGGTCCCCACCAGTATATTTATACTCAAAGAGATAGCGTAAATCTCAAGGCATATATTTTTTCACCTCAAAAGCAAAATCTTAAAGAAAGTCAACCAGCCATTGTAATTTTTCACGGAGGCGGTTGGTTTATTGGTGAGCCATCTTGGGCTTTCGCGCGAGCACAACATTTTGCTAAACTTGGATTTATTGCTATTGCAGCGCAATATAGACTTTCCAATCAGAAAGATATTACTCCTCTTGAAGCGATGGAAGATTCACGTGAAGTAATTAAATGGATGCGATTAAATGCAGATTCTTTACAAATTGATCCTGATAAAATAGTTGCCTATGGTTGGTCAGCCGGAGCTCATTTAGCTGCATCAGCCGCAATATTCAATGATTCACTTTCAACGCCAAATGCGCTTGTACTTGTTTCACCTGCAGTTTCACTGGAGAGGGATGCTTGGTTTAAAAATCTTTTATTAAACCGAGTTGAAGTTAATTCCGTATCTCCAGATGAAAATGTACGAGAGGGATTGCCTCCAACGATTATTTTTCAAGGTCGGGATGATACTGTTACTCCCTTAGCTGGTGTTCAAAAATTTACAGCTAGAATGTTAGCCGCTGGTAACCGTTGTGAATTAATAATTTATGATGATGTTGGACATTTGTTCACACCATCAAACATTCCAGATTATAATGAACCCCAACCGGATCCAAAGGTTCAAGCTGATGCATTTGAGAAAGCTGATGTATTCTTGAAATCATTAGGATATATAGAATAGATGCTCTTATATTACCACCTAATCGGACTGACTATGTCAAATAAAAATTTAGGATCATTTATAGATTTCTCGATTTTTGCGCCAAGAAAATATCATCATTTGCCATAGCGCAGTTTGCTTTGGTGGATGGACAAAAATGTATTATAAGATATTTGTCAGGTTCAATAGTGCATAACTATAACTGTGGATTTATGGATTAGGCAGGAAAGACAGATGAAAACTTTCGACTTTAAAAGAAAATCTCCTGTGGACTTGACATCCCTTCGAATTGAAGGCGACCGTGTTACTTTAAAATCCATTAACAAGAACTACAGTTCGGAGATATTTAAAGAATTTACATCTGAGATTACCCAATATATGTTCCCAAAACCTGCAGAAAAGATAGAAGAGACTCTTTCATTTATTTCTGAGTCACTTGATGGGATGCGTGGAGGTTGGGATTTAGTTTTGGTAATAACACAAAAGGAGAATGGAGAGTTCTTAGGGTGTTGTGGTTTTCACGGAAAGGGGAATCCCAGGACACCAGAAATCGGAATCTGGATAAAAAAAGAAGCACATGGGAATAAATATGGAAGAGAAGCTATAAAAACTCTGACTTCGTGGGCAGTTGAAAACATAGATTTTGATTATGCCATTTATCCTGTTGACAAAGCTAACGTTGCGAGTCGAAAAATCCCAGAAGCGCTAGGAGGTACTATATTTGATGAGAAGAGAGCCAAAACCATGAGCGGAAACTATTTAGATGAAGTTATCTATAAAATCCCCTATGAAATTCTGAAACATAATAATCACTGTAGTAGATGAAAATTTAATGGTGACTTTTTCGTTTTATAAATTGAAGTGCTAACTTAGTTTTATTGCTCCGAATAATATCGGTTTATAATTGAGCGATGAGTTAAGTGTTTAAGAACATAATTCACAATTTCATCTAAAATGAGAAAAATAAAAAAATGCATTATTCATCCATTGATTTCACTCGCTTAGCTCCTGGGGCATTGTGGTTTCATTGGGCCCATTAAAAATGCAGGATAGGAGGCAAGGAAATCTATCGACAAGGGACGTGACCCTATTAGCATATGATCATGCTGGGCGTACCCAAAAAATCAACCTGATTGGAACAGCGATGTGCGAGTCTAAACAGGCGGGCTACGCAGAACGTGTCTTTTATTACCGGCGTATGTGCGCCGTAAGTTCCAGCAGGTTATTTTTGCCGTTGGACGGATAATACTAAATTCTTAATAGTAAATAATGAATATTATATTAAATAGATATGATGAGAAGGAGATTGCAATTGCAATTGATAATGAGATTCGATCATTGCCTATAAAGAATACACCAAATCTTAGAGCAATCCGTCGAAAATACTCTCGTATGCTTAAGGAAGCAAATCCTAATTTTATTCTAAATTTGGGGAGAGAAATATTTAAAAAATATGGTTATAGATGGATTGCATATGAATTAATACGATACAATGAAGAGGCATTTAAAAAGATTGGAAAAGATGAAATTATAGAATTTGGTGTTAGAATATGTAGTTGGGGAGCAGCAGATTCTTTTGCAGGTCTTATGTCAGGTCCAGCTTGGCAAAAAGGTCAAATAACTGACAAGTTAATTCATAATTGGGCTCATTCAATAGATCGCTGGTGGAGGAGAATTGCACTAGTAAGTACAGTAGCCCTCAATAGAAAATCTCTTGGAGGAAGGGGAGATATCCCACGTACACTTAAAGTATGTCGACTCTTAGTAAATGATAAAGATGATATGGTAGTAAAAGCTATGTCTTGGGCATTACGTGAATTGATCGTACATAGTGCAGATGCAGTTCAAGAGTTTATTTGTGAATATGAAGATGTCATTGTTCCGCGGGTAAAACGTGAAGTGAAGAACAAACTTACGACAGGACTTAAGAATCCGAAACGAAAAGATTATTGATACTAACGGTTAGTTCAGTATCATCCGCCCTAACACATAATTGTCCTTAAATGAGTATCCCTGTTCGAAAAAGTGTTCTTTGACCAACGCAATTTTGTCAATGGTTTTGCAAATATTAGAGTCTACCATCAGACAATCATTGTGGCAATTAATTGCATGAGAGACTTAGCTCTGTAAAACGAAATCTTATAATTTGGAATTGGGGTGCAGGCCCTGTTTGCTACTACATTAATGCCAGATAATTGATAGATCGTATTTTTAGGAGGTTTTTGTGATTAATCAAATTCTTCTCTATTTAGGCGCTTTCTTCAATTGTGTTTGGGGAATAGCTCACCTATTTCCGACCAAGTCAGTGGTAAAGGGATTCGGGGAGATTTCCCAGGACAACAAGCATATCATCACGATGGAATGGATAGTCGAGGGAGTTAGTCTGATCTTCATCGGATTACTGGTGGCAGCGGTGACATTGATTGATCGCAGCAGCACAGTGTCTGAAGTGATCTACTGGATATGTTTTGCAGAATTGAACGTGCTGTCAATCGTGTCATTGTTCACAGGATTCAAAGTGAATTTTCTACCGTTCAAGTTGTGCCCAGTGATTTTTACAGGATCATCGGTGCTGATCTTATTGGGTAATTTGCTTTGATGCTTCTGTTAGCGAAAGATGAAAATAACTGTTACCAACTAGCTAAAGAAAGAAAAGAAATTTTCAAAAAAGCTGAACCAGAAGCATATTTTCAGAAAAAAAGTTGTTTAGAAGCCCGATTTTGGACTATTTTTTTATAAAACTTTTCTTTTAACCAATAATTCTCTAAATAAAAGTTCAGCCTCAAAAAAAGAGCATTGCACACTTCTGCCGTAACGTGAAATTTTATAAAAACAAAATTGCCAAGTATGTAATGGGTATTATTCTTCTGGAAATTGAAAAAAAGGGGCTATCATTCTATCAGAAAAGTTCACTCTTCCTAAAACTTCATTTAAACAAGGAGGATTATCAATGAAAAATCTGAACAGTTTTGTTGCGTGACTTGGCTTGTTTGCTGTAATGCTGTCAATGGGGATGGCTTCACAAAATGCTCATACATCCAATGCAGAGGGGCAACTTACTGTAGCTGGTAACAAGGTTCAACTTCAACATGCTTATGCTATGGCTCAACCAGGCTTTTTTGACAAGACACA